>OBIU01000110.1_pt1 | contig 51506 bp, 44 predicted proteins | sample 1519871 | NCBI WGS metagenome assembly OBIU01 (sample SAMN04209229, study PRJEB22552) | human gut metagenome | biome: gut; material: feces | host: Homo sapiens | place: USA: Oklahoma
GTCTGCGCGGCGACGGCGCTGTGCTGATCAACGCCGAGGGCAAGCGCTTCATCGACGAAGTGGGCACCCGTGACGTGGTCTCCGCAGCCGAGATCGCACAGACCGGCAGCTACAGCTGGCTGGTGGTCGATCAGGCTATGGTCGATGCTTCCAGCGTCATCCAGGGCTACATCAAGAAGGGCTACACCGTGACCGGTGAGACCTATGAGGAACTGGGCAAGGCAATGGGCGTTGATGAGGCTGCTTTTGCCGAGACCATGAACACCTGGAACGGCTATGTTGAGGCCAAGAACGACCCCGACTTTGGCCGCACCAGCTTTGCAGACAAGCTGGATACCGCTCCCTACTATGCCATCAAGGTCACCGCAGGCGTGCACCACACCATGGGCGGCCTGAAGATCAACACCAACACCGAAGTCCTGAACGAGAACGGCGAGATCATCCCCGGCCTGTTCGCAGCAGGTGAGGTGACCGGTGGTGTCCACGGCGCAAACCGTCTGGGCGGCACTGCTGTCTCTGACTTCGTTGTCTTTGGCCGCATTGCAGGCGCAGCTGCAAGCAAGTACGCTGCATGAAACGCCTGAAAAGCTGGCAGAAAAACCTGATCTTTGCGGCCGTGGTGCTGGCCGCGGCAGCACTCCTGTTCGTGCTGTACCGTGCCAACGCCCCCAAAGCGGAGCCGCTGGTGGCCGTGGTCGATTTCGGCGACGGCATTACCGAGACGATCCCGCTGGACGAGGACCACGATTATCTGTATGATGTGGGCGATTACATCGTGCATCTGCAGGTAAAGGATGGGGCCATCGCCTTCCTCGACAGTCAGTGCCCGGACCATGTGTGCGAGCAATTCGGCTGGCTGAGCGAGCAGGATGCCTGGGCCGCCTGTGTCCCCGCCGGGGTCTATGTAACGGTGCAGGCCGCAGAAACAGAATAAAACAAAGAGGCCGCCGTGCAGGAGATGATCCTGCACGGCGGCCTGTTGTATAGGGGAAAATGTTATTTTACATATTTGCCTTCGCAGATATTCTTGCAGCAGGCGCTGATGGGGAACCAGCAGCAGTCCCGGCAGATATCGGCCAGCATCTCGGGGGTGGCTTTGGCATCGATCTCCCGGATGAGGGCCTGGTAGTCGTATTCCTTTTCCTCCAGCCCGAAATACTCCACGGTCTTGCGGTCGTACCGCTTGACCTTTTCCTGTGTGTCGCACAGGTCGGTGCCCAGCTTGTTGGGGCAGCAGGAACAGAGAGTGTCGGTGGAGAAGGTGAGCTGGATCTTCGTCCCGGGCACCTCCCGCAGCTGGTGGACGACATCATTCATGTGCTCCACAAAGGCTTCGCTGTAGCCATGGCCGGAGTAGCCCTGGGTGCAGAGCAGGTGATGCGGACGCAGTACGATGCTCATGCCTTTTTTACCCCCGGGATCCGCTTCCGGATGTTCAGGCCCAGCACGCAGGCCAGCACAGCCTTGATGATGGCGGTGGGGATGAAGGGAAGAACGCAGGCGGAAACGGCCACAGACACGGTGCTGTGGGCGACGATCACGAACAGGATGACACCCACGATATAGTTGACCACAGTGCCCACGACAACCGCCACGGGGAAAGCACCCTTGAAAGCATCCCTGTGCTCCACGCCCAGGCCGATGATGTAGGCCATGATGGGGAAGGAAATCAGGAAGCCGCCGGTGGGGCCGACAAACTTGTCGATGCCGCCGGAGAAGTTGGCCAGCACGGGCACGCCCACAGCGCCCAGCAGCAGGTAAACAAGCGTGGCAATGGCGGACAGCTTGGAGCCCAGCACCACAGCCGCCAGCGTGATGGCGAAGGTCTGCATGGTCATGGGCACACCCAGCGGCATGGGGATGGAGATCTGTGCCATCACGGCAATGACGGCGGCAAACAGGCCCGCGTAGCAGATATCGCGCACCGAGAACTTACTGGTCTGATTCATAGAAAAAATCCTCCTCTGGTTTGGTACAAACAACGTCCCGATTAAACCAGAAAGCGGCGGACAGGTCAACTTGCGATTTGCACAAAGGTTTACAATCTGTGAAAATTTGCTGAAAAGCGTTCAAACGAAATTTGGACGCTTGTGTATCCGGGTAAAATGCGATACACTACACCTATACATAGGAAAGGAATCTGACAGGCCGCCCTATGGCGGGCCTGAATCTGATAGGAGGAACATGATGATCTGGAATAAGAAGAAGGACGGCGCGGAGAACCCGGGTGCGGAAACGCCTGCGGCACAGACAACCAAGGCCCCGGTGCTGTTTTTGCAGAAGAACTGGAAATGGCTCGTGCCGGTGGTCTGTGTGGTGATCGCGGGCGGTGTGTTTTTGCTCAAGCCCAAGAACGCCAGCACCACAGCCGTGGACCCCAGCTATCTGGAGGCCAGCCCTGAAGTGCGGGATGTCTCCAACACCCTCAGCGGCACCGGTACCCTGAACCCTGCCAACACCTACACCGTGAAATCTCTGGTGGAGGGCAAGGTGCTCACCGGCGAGTTTGAGGAGGGCGACGTGCTGGATGAGGGGAGCATCCTCTACACGCTGGACAGCTCGGACGCTTCCACCAATTTTGAAAAGGCCGAGATCGCCATGCAGCAGGCACAGCGCAGCTACGACAAGGTGGTGGACCGCCAGTATGTGCGTGCCGAGGTGGATGGCACCGTGAGCACCCTGAAGGTCGCCAAGGGCGACGAGGTGACCAGCGGGCAGGAGGTCGCCATCATCCGCGACAGCTCCAAAATGCTGCTGACGCTGGAATTCCCCGCTGCCGATGCCGCCAATTTCAGCGTGGGCCAGACCGCCCAGGTGACGCTGGACGGCACCTTTGAGCAGCTGGACGGCACCGTGACCAGCGTGACCGGAACGGATGCCCTGAGCACCGGCAACCTGCTCACCCGCACCGTGACCATTGCCGTGCAGAACGCGGGCGGCCTGACCACCGCGCAGGCGGCCACCGCCTCCATCAACGGGGTCAGCTCCATCGGTTCTGCCACCTTTGGCTATCAGGCGGAGCGTACCCTGACCGCACAGGCTGCAGGTACTGTGACCTCCATCTATGTGCAGGAGGGCCAGACCGTTGCCAAGAACGATATCCTGATCGAGCTGAGCGGCGATGACCTGACCGAGAGCATCCAGTCTGCCTCTGAGACCCTGCGCAGCGCTGAGATCTCCCTGCAGAACCTGCAGGATACCATGGCCAACTATACCGTCACCTCTCCCATCAGCGGCACCATCATTGAAAAGGATGCCAAGGTGGGCGATGCGGTCAAATCCGGCGATACCCTCTGCGTCATCTACGACCTGAGCTATCTGGAAATGGTCATCAACGTGGACGAGCTGCAGATCAGCTCCCTGTCTGTGGGCCAGAAAGTGCAGATCACAGCCGATGCCGTGCAGGATAAGAACTATGTGGGTACTGTGACCCGCGTCTCCATGAAGGGCGCTTCCAACGGCGGTACCACCACCTACCCGGTGACCATCCGCATTGACGAGACCGACGGCCTGCGCCCCGGTATGAACGCCAACGCTGAGATCGTGGTGGCTGAGGCTGCCAATGCCCTGACCGTGCCCAATGCGGCCATCGTCCGGGGCGGCTATGTGCTGGTGACCCAGGATTCCCCCAGCGCTTCCAAGGCGGATGCCACCATGGAGGCACCCGAGGGCTTTGTCTATGTGGCCGTCAAGACCGGTGTCAGCGATGATGATTACACCCAGATCGTCAGCGGCATCCAGGAGGGGGACACCATTGGTTACGACCCCAACTCGGTCAGCAGCGACAGCTACTATGATGACGGTGGCAGCAGCATGATGATCTTCTGATGGGAGGATGGAATGAGCGCTCTGATCGAATTTGATGCGGTCTGCAAGTATTACCAGATGGGCGACACCACGGTAAAAGCTGCCGATCACATCACCATGAAAATAGAAAAAGGCGAGTTTGTTGCCATTGTGGGCCAGTCCGGCTCCGGCAAGTCCACCTGCATGAACATCATCGGCTGTCTGGATGTGCCCACGGCGGGCACCTACCGGCTGAACGGCCGGGATGTGGGCAAGATGAGCCGGAACGAGTTGGCCTCCATCCGCAACGAGATGCTGGGGTTCATCTTCCAGCAGTATAATCTTCTGCCCAAATTAAACTTACTGGAAAACGTGGAGGTGCCGCTGGTCTATGCGGGCATCCCCCGCGCCGAGCGCCACCGCCGGGCCCGCGAGGTGCTGGAGCAGGTGGGGCTGGGCGATAAGCTGAAAAACAAGCCCAACCAGCTTTCGGGCGGCCAGCAGCAGCGCGTATCCATCGCGCGGGCGCTGGTGCGCAACCCGGCGATCATTCTGGCTGATGAGCCCACCGGCGCGCTGGACAGCCACACCGGCCGCGAGGTGCTGGGAATGCTGCAGGACCTGCATGGGCAGGGCCATACGGTGGTGCTCATTACCCATGACAACTCCATTGCCGTGCAGGCCGACCGCATCATCCGGCTGGAGGATGGTCAGGTGGTCTACGATGGCGACTCCCGCGCGCCGGAAGCCATCGTCCAGCCGACGCTGAACTTTGAACCGGCAGAACAGGAGGGGAACAAATGATCATTGAGACCTTCCGTCAGGCCCTCCAGAACGTGTGGAGCAACAAGCTCCGCACCTTTTTGACCATGCTGGGCATCATCATCGGTGTCATGGCGGTCATCGTCATCGTGGGTCTGGGCAACGGCATGACCCAGAGCATGCGGGACAGCTTTTCGGCGCTGGGCACGAATGCCCTGTCCATTCAGGTCTGGGGCTACGGCTCCCGCACCGCCTCGGTGGAGGATGTGTATAAGATCGCGGATAAGAACAAGGAGCTCATCTCCGCAGTCTCGCCCCAGATCGATTTCAGCAACAACACCCCCAAGGTGGGCACCACGACCTACCGCTACGGCACCAGTGTTTACGGTGTGGACGAGCACTATACCGAGATGAAAAACTATACCCTCGCCCAGGGGCGCGGCCTGCAGTACATGGACATCAAGGACAACAAGCAGGTCTGCATCATTGGCGATTACCTCAACCGGGCGGCCTACGGCGGCAACGCGGTGGGCCAGACCATCAAGCTGGGGGCTTACAAGTTCCGGATCGTGGGCGTGCTGAACGCCAAGGTGACGGACAAGAACATGCAGCAGGGCTCCGACGATGACTGCATCTATCTGCCCTACACCACGGCCATGCGGCTCTCCAACCAGTCCAGCGCCAAGAATTTTGTTGCGATTATGAAGGACGAGAGCCGGGCCAACGAGGCCAAGGCGGTGGTGGAAAGCGGTCTGTACGACCTGCTCAAGAGCGACAACGCTTACTACATCTACAGCGCCAGCGAGTGGCTGGAGGAGATGAACGAGATGATCAACATGGTCATCATCATCCTTACCGGCATTGCCAGCATCTCGCTGCTGGTGGGCGGCATCGGCATTATGAACATCATGCTGGTGTCGGTGACCGAGCGCACCCGGGAGATCGGCATCCGCAAGGCACTGGGTGCCAAGGAGCGGGTGATCCTGTCGCAGTTCGTGGTGGAAGCCGCCACCACCTCCGCACTGGGCGGCGTGCTGGGCATCGTCCTTGGCTATATCGTGTCCATGGCGGCAAACCGCATTCTGCCCATGATCTCCAGCGACATTGATGTGACCGTCAGCCCCTCGTTCAACTCCGTCGTGGTGGCCTTTGGCATCTCGGTGGGCATCGGCGTGCTGTTCGGCTATCTGCCCGCCAAGCGCGCCGCAAGGCTGAACCCCATTGAAGCGCTGAGATATGATTAAACCTCTTACCGCTTCGGTCTGGCTTTGCCAGCGCCTTGCGGAGCTCCTCTGATAGGGGCAACAACGACGACCGCCGCCAGTGGCGGATGAAGGGAGGAGTTGTTGGGGCCGCGGCCAGCAGGATGCAAGTGCAAGGCTTTGCACGAAGCAGATGCTGGGAGCCGCAACCCGGAATACATTAGAAACTATTTTAAGGAGGATTTTCCATGAAAAAGCGAATCCTTGCATTTCTGCTGGCGGTAAGCATTGCCGTGTCGATGCTGGTGCTGCCGGCATCGGCAGCGGGCAACGCCAACACGGCGGTCCAGCTGTCCATCACGCTGAACGCGATGGACAGCAGCCAGCAGGCTGCCCTGAACGCGGTGGTCACCCGCGGTGCACTGGCCCGGATGCTGGTGTCCTACTCCACCTACCGCGAGAGCGTGGGCTCTCAGGGCACGGTGGGCACCCTGTTCACCGACCTGCCCGGCACTTCGCCCTATGCACCCTATGTCCGCATTGCGGTGCAGAACGGCTGGATGAACGGCTACACCGACGGCTCTTTCCGGCCCGACAACGCCGTGACGCTGGAAGAAGCGGTCACGGCCATCCTCAAGCTGATGGGCTATAAGATGACCGACCTGAGCGGCTCCTTCCCCAACGCACAGCTGAACAAGGCCAGTGAGCTGGGCCTGCGCAATCAGGTGGACCGCAGCCAGGGCGAGGTGCTCAACTACGAGGAGTGCGCCCTGCTGTTCTACAACGCCCTGACAGCCAACGCCGCCAGCGGCAGTGCCTACGGCAGCAGCCTGGGCTTCACGGTCTCCAATGGCCAGGTGGATACCTCCAGCGTCATGCTCAAGAGCCTGAAGGGCCCCTTTGTGGCGGGCGATACGGTCCAGCTGCCCTTTGTTCCCAAGATGGTCTACCGCAACGATAAAGCGTCGGAATCTGCGGAACTGAACAAATACGACGTATATTATTACAGCGAGAGTTTACAGACACTGTGGGTCTATACCCGCCGCGCCGCTGGCCGCATCACGGCAGTTTCGCCCAGTGCCAGTGCCCCCACCAGTGTAACGGTGGCAGGCACCAGCTATACGCTGGGCTCCTCTGCGGTGGCCTCTCAGGTGTCCTCCCTCAACGGCGGCGGCGTGGGCGAGGTCGTCACCCTGCTGCTGGGCATGAACAATGAGGCTGCCGGGATCGTGACCGGCGAGGAAGCCGACAGCGTGTTTTACGGTGTCGTGCAGACCGCCACCCGCAGTCTGGTGGAAGAGAACGGCGCGGATGTTCTGCAGAAAGTCTCCGTCATGTGTACCGACGGCATTGCCCGCACCGTGAACGTGGACAAGAGCCTGAACTTTCCGCAGGGGTGGCTGGTAGAGATCAAGGTCACCCCGGAGGGTGAGAGCGTGGAGCACATCGAGGACCGCTGTGTCAACGGCACCATCAATGCCAACGCCACTGCTCTGGGCGCAGCCGCCCTGGCCGACGATGTAGAGATTCTGGATACAACTTCGGAGGGTGTGGCTGGGACGGTTCGTCCCAGCCGCCTATCGGGGGTAACACTGAGTGACCTCGATGTCCGCTACTATACCGTCAACGATGCCGGACAGATCGACCGGCTCATCCTGAACGATGTGACCGGCGACCTGTGGAGCTACGGCGTGCTGGACGATGTGAAAAATCTGGCCATGAATTATTCTGACCTGAAGAGCCTCGTCACCGGCATTGTGGCGGGAGATTCCGCTTCCGGCACCACGACCACGACAGGCACCACCACCGGAGCGGCCACGGGCGGCACCGACGGCTCCGGCTCCACCTCGGATACCACCACCACTGTGACCGGTGCCACGGCGGCAGACCGCCTGTCCAACCTGCTGGTGCCCACCACCAGCGAGATCCTGTGGGGCATCGTCTCGGGCGATATCCTGAGCACGGCCTGGCAGAAGCTGACCAGCAACACTGGCTCCCTGATGAGCATTGGCTTCCAGCAGATCGCGGAGATCACGGGCACCCCCTTCAAGCAGATCTTCAATTACATCGGCGGCGGGGCGACCTATATCTGCTACGTCAACGGCGCGGTGGCCAGCTACACCACAGCCATCAAGTATCCGGTGCTGGCGGGCGGCATTGCCGTGCGGCGGGAGACCACCGGCTCTGTCAAGGCCATGATGCAGCTGATGCCCCTGAAGATCGACAAGGTCGGCGCGGCCTCGGTGCTCTCGGGCAGTGAACGCTATGAGATGGCAGACAATATGCAGGTCTACCTGTGGTACAAGGGCCAGTATTACCCCACCAAGCTGGCTCAGGTGGATGCGGACGGCTACCAGCTGACCGGCTGGTACGATAATTTCGGCTGCGCTGCCGGAAAAAAGGTCCGCGTCATCATTGCGGTCAAGAACGACTGATGCTTTATTACAGCGGCCTGAGCCGCACACTGCGGCAGCTGCGCTGGGTGCTTTACCCGCGCCGCTGCCCTTTTTGTGACCGGGTGCTGGGCAGCCGGCCTGCCTGCCCGGACTGCGCCGATGGGCTGGCAGAGCTGCGCCGTGCACCCTCCATGCGGCTGCGCGGCTCCGAGCACTACCTGGGGCGGCTGGATGGGGCAGCCGCACCCTACCGATACACCGGCCTTGTCCGCCGTGCGGTGCTGCGGGCAAAATATCAGGGCGCGCCCTGGGCGGCTGTGGAGCTGGGCGTGGAGATGGCCCGCCTGCTCTTTGGCAGCGAGATCAGAATGTGCGGCTCTGAGCCCCTGCCCGAACCGGTGCCGGGCCTTGACAGGGGTTACGACTGCATCCTTCCGGTACCGGCCTCCAGCAAAAAGCGCGGCTACAATGTGCCGGAGCGGATGGCACAGCCCCTTGCCCGGGCGGTGGGCGTGCCGGTGGTCACGGACGCGCTGACCCGTGCCCGCTCCACCCGGCGGCAGGAGGGGCTCTCCCTTGACGAGCGGCTGGCCAATGTGGCGGGTGCCTTCCGGGTGGCCCGGCCGGAGGCTGTGGAGGGAAAGCGCATCCTTCTGGTGGACGATGTCCTGACCACCGGAGCCACGGCCTCGGCCTGCGCGCAGGCTCTGCTGGATGCCGGTGCGCAGAGCGTGTTCACTGTGGCGCTGGCTACGGTGGAGTTTCCGCAGCCGGTGGGCAGCACAACGGCCATTGCCGAAAATGAAGAAGAAATTTGAAAATAGTGCTTGACAAAACACCATTCTTCGGGTATACTGATTGAGCTGTGAGCGACAAGCTCGATCAGATGTCCGGGTGTAGCGCAGTTTTGGTAGCGCGCTTGAATGGGGTTCAAGAGGCCGTGAGTTCGATTCTCGCCACTCGGATTGGAACAAGACCGACGATTTCAAAAGAGATCGTCGGTCTTGATTTTTTATTCGGCTGTTTTCGGTACGCTGTCCCGGAGGGGCGGGCACCGCTGCAAGGAGGGCGAGTCTATGAATGCTGCACTGCGCCGGGATGCGGATGTGATCCTTCGTTCCAGCCTGAACGCTGTTCTGCCGGATGAGGCGGTGCGCCGCGCGCTGCGGGATCTCCGGCCCGGGAAGGGCCGGGTGCTTCTGGTGGCGGCGGGCAAGGCGGCCTGGCAGATGGCACACGCGGCGGTTGAAACGCTGGGCCGGGTGGATGGCGGCGTGGTCGTGACCAAGTACGGCCATGTGAAGGGGGAAATCCCAGGTGTGGCTTGCTATGAGGCGGGCCACCCGGTGCCGGATGCAAACGGTTTTGCGGCCACCCAAAAGGCGCTGGAGCTGGTGCAGGGGATGACCGCCGGGGATACGGTGCTGTTCCTGCTTTCCGGCGGCGGCAGTGCGCTGTTCGAGCAGCCGCTCGTTCCCGGGGCAGAGCTGCAGGACATCACGAGCCAGCTGCTGGCCAGCGGGGCCGACATTGTGGAGATGAATACCATCCGCAAGCGGCTCTCCGGTGTGAAGGGTGGGCGGTTCGCGCAGCGCTGTGCCCCTGCGCAGGTGTTCAGCATCGTGCTGAGCGACATTCTGGGGGATCCGCTGGATACGATCGCCAGCGGCCCGGCGGTGCCGGATACCTCCACCTGCGCCCAGGCGCTTGCCGTTGCCGAAAAGTATCATCTGGCACTCTCAGCACAGGCCCGGGCCCTGCTGGCGCAGGAAACGCCCAAAACGCTGGACAATGTGACCACCCGGATCACCGGCAGCGTGCGGGAGCTTTGCCGTGCCGCGGCCAGTGCCTGCCGGAATCTGGGATATGAACCGGTTCTCCTGACCGACCAACTCTGCTGCGAAGCACGGGAAGCAGGCAGCTTTCTTGGCTCCATTGTCCGCACCCAGGCAGGGCAGGGGAAAAAGCTGGCCTACATCGCGGGCGGCGAGACCATCGTTCACCTGACCGGCAAAGGGCTTGGCGGAAGAAATCAGGAGCTGGCCCTTGCGGCTGCGCCTGCCATTGCCGGGCTGAACGCGGCGGTGTTCTCTGTGGGCAGCGATGGCACAGACGGCCCCACCGATGCCGCCGGCGGCTATGTGGATGGGGATACCCTTGCCGCGCTGGAGGCCGGGGGCTGGAGCGGATACGCTGCTTTGCAGAACAACGATTCCTACCACGCCCTGAAAGCAGTGGATGGCCTGATCATCACCGGGGCAACGGGCACCAATGTCAACGATGTGGCGGTGGCCCTGATCGGGGAAAAAACACCGCCTGTGAGCCCGAAAGTTTCCCCGGAGTGGTGATTGCATTCCTCCGTTGAGTATGTTATACTGGACAGCGAACTGAATAGAAAACAGCAGGTGCGTACCGCCCGCGGCTCTGGCCGGGGGCAGGCACGTTAAAAGGGAAGCGGGTGCAAATCCCGCACGATCTCGTCACTGTGATAAGGGAGTTTACCGCCAGGGTGCAGCGGCACCGGTCACTGGAACGTATGTTCCGGGAAGGCGGCGGTGGATGTTGAGCTTTCAGCCAGGAAACCTGCCCGCTGTTGGTACGGGGGCGTAAGCCCCAGATCACGAGGAATTGGTTGTACCCAAAAAGCCTGAAAAAACTGAAAAGGGCCTTTTTGCTTTGCCGTCCCGCAAGCAGAAAGGCCCCTTTTGTTTTGCCGGGCACTCTTTCCTGTACCTTCTGTTCAGCAAAAATCATGTTCAAAAACAGGAAAGGAACGAACAAAAATGAGAAAACGCACCATCCACAAAGCAGCGGCCGCTCTGACCGCTCTGGCCCTCTGCGCCGGTGTACTGACCGGCTGCGGCGGTGCCGCAAGCAGCACCACTGCTTCCAGCACGGCAGGATCTGCTGCCAGCAGCGAGGTTTCCGGCGAGGAGGCTGACGAATTGGCCGCAAAGAACGTTGCAGACCTGATCGATGCCATCTATGTGCAGGAGCGCACCGATGACACCGATGCCCAGTGTGAGGCCGCCAAGGCCGCATGGGATGCCCTGACCGATGCCCAGAAGGAGCTGGTCGAGGGCGAAGAGGCTGACCCTGACTACTTTGGCCGCGACACCGGCGATGCTTCCAAGGACGACAGCCGCAATCAGGACGACATCGGCGAGAATGAGCTGCTGGTGGTCTCCTTCGGCACCTCCTTCAACGACAGCCGAGTGAAGGATATCAAGGGCATCGAGGATGCGCTGCAGGCCGCTTATCCCGATTGGTCTGTCCGCCGCGCCTTCACCGCACAGATCATCATCAACCATGTTCAGGCCCGCGACGGCGAGAAGATCGACAACATGCAGCAGGCTCTGGACCGCGCTGTGGCCAACGGTGTGAAGAACCTGGTCGTCCAGCCCACCCACCTGATGCACGGTGCAGAGTACGACGAGATGATGGAGATGATCGACGAGTACAAGGACAAGTTCGAGAGCGTCGCCGTTGCTGAGCCCCTGCTGGGCGAGGTCGGTGCCGACGCTGCCGTCATCAACGCCGACAAGGAAGCTGTTGCCAAGGCCGTTACCGCTGCCGCTGTGAAGGATGCCGGTTTCGACAGCCTGGAGGCCACCGCTGAGGAGAAGGTCGCCTTTGTCTTTATGGGCCACGGCACCTCCCACACCGCAAAAGTGAGCTACAGCCAGATGCAGACCGCCATGCAGACCCTGGGCTACAGCAACGTGTTCATCGGCACGGTGGAGGGTGAGCCCGAGGAGACCGCCTGCGAGAACGTCATCGAGGCTGTCAAGGCCGCCGGTTACACCAAGGTCATCCTGCGTCCCCTGATGGTCGTTGCCGGTGACCACGCCAACAACGATATGGCCGGTGCGGATGACGATTCCTGGCTGAGCCAGTTCCAGGCCTCCGGTGACTTCGCGTCTGTGGAGTGCCAGATCGCCGGTCTGGGTGAGATCGAGGACATCCAGCAGCGCTACATTGAGCACACCAAAGCCGCCATTGATTCCCTGAACGGCTAATATTCCGCATTCCAATGCCCGAAGGGAGAGATCTTTTCGGGCATTTTTTATGGAGAGCTTCCCCGCATGAGGAGAAACACTCCCATTTCAAATTCTGAATTTTTGAGGTATTTTGTTTATGCACTGCAAACAGTTTGTTTCCCTGTCCGTTGCTTCTCTGATGCTGGCCGCTGTCCTCACCGGCTGCGGCGGGGCTTCTTCCGCTGCTTCCTCTGCCGCTAGCTCGGAAGCCGCTTCTGCCGTGAGCGCTGCCGCATCCGAGCCTGCCGAAGCCGCCCTGCCGGACGGCGTGTACACGGCTGAGTTCGACACCGACAGCGGCATGTTCCACGCCAACGAAGCCTGCAATGGCATGGGCACCCTGACCGTGGAGAACGGGCAGATGACCTTCCATGTCAGTCTGTCCTCCAAGAAGATCGTCAATCTGTATGTTGGCATGGCCGCCGATGCCGAGGCCAACAAGGCAGACTGGCTGCTGCCCACCACCGACACCGTCACCTACTCTGATGGCACCTCGGAGGAGGTCTACGGCTATGATATCCCCGTGGCCGCTGTGGACCAGGACTTCCAGCTGGCACTCCTCGGGACCAAGGGCAAGTGGTATGACCACACTGTGAGCATCCGCAATGCACAGCCCAAGGCTGAGGAAGCTGCCGAGACCCCTGCGGACGGTGAATACAGCGTGAATGTGACCCTGGAGGGCGGCTCTGGCCGTGCCACCGTGGAAAGCCCTGCCGCCCTGACCGTGGCGGACGGCAAAATGACCGCTGTCATCCTGTGGAGCAGCCCCAATTATGATTACATGATCGTGGATGGCGAGAAGTATCTGCCCACCAACACCGAGGGCAACTCCACCTTTGAGATCCCTGTTTCTGCACTGGGCACCCCGCTGACTGTCACTGCCGATACCGTAGCCATGAGCACCCCCCATGAGATCGAGTATACGCTGACCTTTGCGCTGAACTGATGAAACTGACGAGACAACAATTCCTGCGCGTTCTGCCTGCTACAGCACTGGCCCTGTCGGGTTGCGCCGCCTCCGAGACAGCGCCCGCCAGCACAGAAGAACTGGTCTTTGACCATGCCTGCCCGCTGGATTACGCCACGCAGTTTACTGCCGACTGCTATGAGGGCGGCTATACCATGTTGACCCTGACCGAATCGGGGGAGCAGTTCCTTGTGACCCCGGAGGATGCCGCTGAGGTGGAAGGCCTGCCCGAGAGCGTGACGGTGCTGCGTCAGCCCATCCGGAACATCTACCTTGTCTCCACTTCGGTGATGGACCTGTTCCTCGCGCTGGATGGGCTGGACAGCGTGACCCTTTCCGGCACCCGGGCGGAGGGCTGGTATCTGGATGAGGCCAGAGCCGCCATGGAGGCCGGGCGCATTGCCTATGCGGGCAAGTACAGCGCCCCGGACTATGAAAAGATCCTTGCGGCCAACTGCGGCCTTGCCATCGAGAACACCATGATCTACCACACCCCGGAGGTCAAGGAGCAGCTGGAACGGTTCGGCATCCCGGTGCTGGTGGAGCGCTCCAGCTATGAGAGCGGCCCGCTGGCCCGGCTGGAATGGCTCAAGTTCTGGGGCATCCTGCTGGGGAAAGAGGAGCTGGCGGAACAGGAATTCGCCCGGCAGGTGGAGCGCCTTGCACCGCTGGCCGGGCAGGCTCCCACCGGCAAGCGCTGTGCCTTTTTCTCCATCACAGCCAACAACCTTGCCAATGTGCGCAAGGGCGGCGACTATGTGGCCCAGATGATCGAGATGGCGGGCGGTGACTATGTGTTTGCGGACCTGACCGACAACGGCAACAACCTTTCCACCATGAACCTGCCGCTGGAGGATTTTTACGCCGGTGCAAAGGATGCGGATGTGCTCCTTTACAACAGCACCATTGAGGGCGTGGTGCATACCACGGAGGAACTGGTGGCAAAATGCCCCCTGCTGGCCGAGTTCAAGGCCGTGCAGGGCGGCAGTGTCTGGTGCACCACCCAGAGCTTTTTCCAGCAGAGTACGGCGCTGGTCGATTTTGTGCTCGACCTGCACCGTGTCTTTACGGAGAACGACCCCGCCGACCTGCAATTTCTGAGGAAAGTAGAGTAACCTATGACCAGCAAAAAGCGCCTGATCTTCTCTTACGGCATCCTTGCCCTGCTGCTGGCGGTGCTGTTTGCCGCCAACCTGTTCTGGGGCAGTGTGTCCCTGACACCGGGGGCAGTGCTGGCGGCCCTGACCGGCCGCGGGCAGGACGCTTTGAGCGTGGGCATCATCACCCAGCTGCGCCTGCCCCGGGCCGTGATGGTGGTGCTGCTGGGGGCGGCGCTCTCGGCGGCGGGTTACCTGCTGCAGACCTTTTTTGCCAACCCCATTGCAGGGCCCTTTGTCATGGGCATTTCCAGCGGGGCCAAGCTGGCCGTGGCACTGGTCATGGTGGCTTTTCTGAACCAGGGCCTGCTCACCAGCTCCCTTACCCTGATCACTGCCGCCTTTGCGGGGGCCATGGCCTCCATGGCCTTTGTGCTGGCGGTCTCCCGGCGGGTGCAGCGGATGAGCATCCTTGTTATCTGCGGTGTGATGATCGGCTACATCTGTTCGGCCGTTACGGAGTTTGTGGTGGCCTTTGCCCAGGACAGCAACATCGTCAACCTCCACAACTGGTCTCAGGGCAGCTTTTCCGGCATGACCTGGGGCAATGTGCGGGCGGCGGCGCTGGTGGTGCTGCCCGCTCTGGCGGCAGCGTTCTGCCTTTCCAAGCCCATGGCCGCCTACCAGATGGGGGAGGCCTACGCCCGGAGCGTGGGCATCAATGTCAGAGCCTTTTCCCGGCTGCTGGTGCTGCTTTCCAGCCTGCTGGCCGCCTGTGTCACGGCCTTTGCGGGGCCCATCTCCTTTGTGGGCATTGCGGTGCCCCATCTGGTCAAGCAGCTGTTCGGCAGCGCAAGGCCGCTGGTGGTGCTGCCCGGGTGCTGCCTGGGCGGGGCGGCCTTCTGCCTGCTGTGCGACCTCATCGCCCGCAGTATGTTTGCCCCCACCGAGCTTTCGATCAGCGCCGTAACGGCAGTGTTTGGTGCACCGGTGGTCATCTGGCTGCTGGTGCGCCGGGGTCAGGAGGGTGTGCGATGAAATACCGCTGTGAAACGAAAGAACTGGCCATCGGCTATGGCAGCGCGCCCCTTGCTTCCGGCATCACGCTGGGGGCGGTGCCGGGGCAGATCCTGGCCCTCATCGGGCCAAACGGCGCGGGAAAATCCACCCTGCTCAAAACGCTGGCGGGCCAGCTGGCCCCCCTGGGCGGGGCTGTCCTGCTGGATGGCCGCAGCCTGACCGATTACACCGGCCCGGCCCGGGCCCGGAAGCTGGCCCTGATGCTGCCCCACACCCGCCGCACCGAGCTGACTTCCTGCTTTGAGTTTGCCGCCGCCGGACGCATCCCCTATACCGGGCGGCTGGGCATCCTGTCCGATGCCGACCGGCAGGCCGTGCGGGACGCGCTGGAACTGGTGGGGGCTTCCCCTCTGGCGGACCGGGATTTCAACTGCATCAGCGACGGCCAGCGCCAGCGCGTTCTGCTGGCCCGTGCCATCTGCCAGCAGCCCGGAGTTCTGCTGCTGGACGAGCCGACTTCTTTTCTGGATGTCAAGGGCAAGATCGAGCTGCTGACCATCCTGCAGAAGCTGGCCCATGAGCAGGGGCTGGCCGTGATCGTCAGCCTGCACGAGCTGGACATGGCGCAGAAGATCGCGGATGCGGTGGTCTGCGTGTTCCCGCACAGCGTTTCGGGGGTGCTGACCCCAAAGGAGGCCTTTGCCCCGGAGAACATCCGGGCGCTGTACAGCCTGACCAAGGAGCAGTACGAGGCCGTGTTCGGCCCGGAAAAGCCTGCCGGGCCAAAGTTTGAACATTACGTCCGCAGTGGGCAGAAGCTGCTCCGCTGCGGGTACACCACCGGCACCTGCGCGGCGCTGGGTGCGGCGGGGGCCGCGCGGCTCCTGCTCACCGGCCATGCCCCGGAGAGCGTTGCCCTGCGTACGCCGAAGGGCATCGTGGTGGAGGTGGCCCCGCTGTACTGCCGCCCCGCCGGAGCCGGTGCCGAATGCGCCATTGAGAAGGACGGCGGGGATGATGTGGATGTGACCACCGGCCTGCCCGTGATCGCCGCCGTAGAATTGCTGCCCAATACCACCGAGATCCGCATCTCCGGCGGCAAGGGCGTGGGCCGGGTGACCAAGGCCGGGCTGGACCAGCCGGTGGGGGAAGCTGCCATCAACCATGTGCCCCGGCAGATGATCGCCGAGGCCCTGCAAAGGGAAGCCGAGAGCGCCTGCTACACCGGCGGCTTTGCCGTGACCATCTCCATCGAGGGAGGGGAAGAGGTGGCAAAGCGCACCTTCAACCCCCACATCGGGGTCGAGGGCGGGCTTTCGGTGCTGGGAACCAGCGGCATTGTGGAGCCTATGAGCCAGCAGGCGATCCTGGACACCATCCAGCTGGAAATGAATCAGGCCGCTCTCCGGGCGGGCAGCCCCAGGCGGCTCATCCTGGCCCCCGGCAATTACGGGCTGGACTATCTGCACGAAAGATACCCGGAGTTTCACGCTGTTCCGGTAGTGAAAACCTCGAACTTTATTGGAGACACGCTGGATATGGCTGCTGCGGCCCGCTTTGAAGAGGTGCTTCTGGTGGGCCATGTGGGCAAGCTGGTCAAGGTGGCAGGCGGTATTATGAACACCCATTCCCACACTGCCGACTGCCGCACCGAGCTGTTCTGCACCCATGCGGCGCTCTGCGGCGCTTCCCGGGAAGTCTGCGCCGCCCTGATGAACGCTGCCACCACCGATGCCTGTCTGGAACTCCTGGACAGCGCCGGCCTGCGGGCTCCGGTGCTGGAAAGCCTGCTGCGGGCGGTCCAGCTCCACCTTGACCGGCGGGCCTGCGGGGCGTTCCGGGTGGGGGCGGTGCTGTTTTCCAACCAGCACGGCCCGCTGGGAGCCACCGACACTGCCGCACAACTGCTGAACGAATGGAAGGAGCATTGAGATGGTACATTTTGTAGGCGCAGGCCCCGGCGCACCTGACCTCATCACCCGGCGGGGCGCGGCCCTGCTGCAGGAAGCCGACTGCATCATTTATGCGGGCAGTCTGGTCAACCCGGCTCTGCTGGGGCTGGCGAAGCCGGAGTGCGCCGTTTACAACAGCGCCGAGATGACGCTGGAACAGGTGCTGGACGTGATGCGCCGGGTGGAAGCCGCAGGCGGGACCACCGTGCGGCTCCACACTGGCGACCCCTGCCTGTATGGGGCCATCCGGGAGCAGATGGACGCACTGGATGCGGATGGCATCCCCTACGATGATACCCCCGGCGTGTCCAGCTTTTGCGGGGCGGCGGCGGCGCTAAACGCCGAGTACACCCTGCCCACCATCAGCCAGACCGTGATCATCACCCGGATGGAGGGGCGCACCCCGGTGCCGGAAAAGGAGAAGCTGGCCAGCCTTGCCGCCCATGGGGCAACCATGGTGATCTTCCTCTCCATCGGCCTCATCGACAAGGTGCAGCAGGCCCTGCTGGCAGGCGGAGCCTACACGCCGGAGACTCCTGCCGCCGTGGTCTACAAGGCCAGCTGGCCGGAGCAGAAGGTGGTGCGCTGCACCGTGGGCACGCTGGCCGGAAGCACCCGCGCCAACGGCATCACCAAAACGGCGCTCATCGTGGTGGGGGAATTTCTGGGCACCCGGTATGAGCGGAGCAAGCTCTACGACCCAACCTTTACGACGGAGTTCCGCAAGGGGGCAGACCAGTGACCCGCGCCTATCTCGCCTTTACGGAAAAAGGACTGGCGCTGGCCCAAAAGCTGGCCGGTGCCCTGCCCGGCACCGTAGACCGCTGCGGCCATGGCGGGCCTAGCCTTGCCGATTGGGCTGCGGAGCAGTTCGCCCATGCGGATGCCCTGATCTTTGTGGGGGCTGTGGGCATTGCGGTGCGGGCCATTGCGCCCCACTGCCGGAGCAAGGCGGTGGACCCTGCCGTGGTGGTGCTGGACGAGTGCGGCCATTTTGCGGTGCCGATCCTTTCGGGCCATCTGGGCGGGGCCAACGATCTGGCCCGGGCGCTGGCGGCGGTCTGCGGTGCGGTGCCGGTCATTACCACGGCCACCGATGCCAACGGTGTGTTTGCCGTGGATGCGTGGGCCAGGCACCAGAACTGCGCTGTGCTGGAGCCGGGGCGCATCAAGCGCGTCAGCAGCAGACTGCTGGCGGACGGGCCGGTGCGGTATCGGTCGGAATTCCCCATCGCCGGGCAGGCCCCTGCCGGGGTGGTCCCGGCGGGGGAGGCAGAGCGCGCCGACTTTGCCCTGACCCTTTTCCCGGCGGGCGATGCGCTGCACCTGATCCCGAAGATCGGTGTGCTGGGCATCGGGTGCAGGCGGGGGACCAGCGCTGCACAGCTGGAAGCGGCCTTTGCACAGTTCTGCGCGGCCCACGGCCTTGCGGCAGTGTGCATCACGGCGGCAGCCAGCATCGACCTGAAAGCCCATGAGCCGGGCCTGCTGGAATTTTGCAGAACCCACGGCTGGCCGGTGCAGTTCTATTCTGCCGCACAGCTGCAGAACGTCCCCGGGCAGTTCACACCTTCGGCCTTTGTCCGGAGCGTGACCGGTGTGGACAATGTCTGCGAGCGGGCGGCGGTGCTGGCGGCAGGCGGCACGATCATTCTTCCCAAACAGGCGGGCAACGGCGTGACCTTTGCGCTGGCGCTTCGTCCCTTTGCCCCGGATTGGAGGTGGCAGGATGCCTAATGTTGTTTTTGTTGTCGGGCTTGGGCCCGGGGATCCCCGGTTTCTGACCGCACAGGCGCAGAGCGCCTTAACGCAAGCCGAGGTGCTGTGCGGCTATACGGTCTATCTGGATCTGGTGCGCCCCTACTTCCCGGACAAGCTCTATTATTCCACCGGCATGACCAAGGAAATCGACCGCTGCCGCTGGGCGCTGGAAACGGCCCGGAGCGGCAGGGCGGTGGCGCTGGTCTGCTCGGGAGATGCTGGGGTCTACGGCATGGCAAGCCCTCTGCTGGAGCTGGCTGAGCACTTCCCGGATGTGACGGTGGAGGTGGTGCCCGGCCTGACCGCTGCCCTGAGCGGCGGTGCAGTGCTGGGTGCCCCGCTGGCCCACGATTTCTGTGTGCTCTCCCTCTCTGACCGGCTTACGCCGTGGGAGGTCATTGAGCGGCGGCTGGCGGCAGCAGCCATGGGGGATTTCTGCATCGCGCTGTACAACCCCTCCTCCAAGGGGCGGCCGGACTATCTGGCGCGGGCGGTGCGCATCCTGCTGGCAAACGGCAAAGCACCCGGAACAGTCTGCGGCATCGTGCGGAACATTGGCCGGGAGGGGCAGGAAAGCCGCGTTCTGACGCTGGCTGCGCTGGAAACTACCCCGGTGGATATGTTCACCACCGTGTTTGTCGGCAACGCCCAGACCCGCCAGCTGAGCGGGCGGATGGTCACGCCGCGGGGGTACCGCGCATGAGGGCCGTGGTATTCAGCGGCACCACCGAGGGCCGTGTGTTTTCAAAGCAGCTGGCCGCACTGGGAGCCGAGGTACTGGTCAGCGTGGCCACCCCGCTGGGGGCTGAGGAACAGGGCGAAAGGTCCGGCATCACCGTCCACTGCGGGCGGCTGACCCCGGAGGAGATGACCGCCCTGCTGCAGGGGGCTGACCTCTGCGTGGATGCGACCCATCCCTATGCGGTGGAGGCCACCCGGAACATCCGGGCAGCCTGCAAAACAGCAGGCACGGAGTACCGCCGCCTGCTCCGGCCCGAAAGCCCGCTGCCCGCCGGGAGCATGGTGTTTGCCTCTGCGGCCCATGCGGCGGGATTTCTGGCCCGGACGCAGGGAAATGTCCTGCTTGCCACCGGGGCCAAGGAGCTTTCTGCCTTTGCTGTGCTGGAACCGGCACGGCTTTTTCCCCGTGTCCTGCCCACCCGGGAGGGCATTGCCGCCTGCGAGGGGGCAGATATCCCCCATAAGAACATCATCGCCATGCAGGGGCCGTTCTCCTATGCGTTGAACCGGGCGCTGATGGAGCAGTTTGCCATCCGCTTCCTCGTTACCAAAGATGGCGGCGCGGCGGGCGGCTTTGAAGAAAAAGCCCGGGCAGCGCAGGACACCGGGGCACAGCTCATCGTCATCCGCCGCCCGGCTGAGCAGGGCGAAACGGCGGAACAGATCCTGACACATTGTAAGGAGATGCTGCAATGATCACACTCATCGGGATGGGGTCAGGCACGCCGGAAAGCCTGACCGCGCAGGGCCTTGCCGCCCTGCAGAACGCCGGATTGATCCTGGGGGCAAAGCGCCTGCTGGAACAGCTGCCGCAGGGCTGCACGGAACACCGGAAGGCCCTGTATCAGCCTGAGGATGTCCTTGCCGCGCTGGCGGCTGACCCGGAGGTGGATGCTGCCCTTGTGTACAGCGGCGACACCGGGTTTTACTCCGGTGCGGCCCAGCTGCTGCCGATGCTGCGGGCCTTTGGCATCTCCTGCCGGGTGCTGCCGGGGCTTTCCAGCGTTCAGCTGCTGGCCGCTGCGGTGGGCCGCTCCTGGCAGGAGTGGAAGCTGGTCTCGGCCCACGGCTGTGCCTGCGACCCGGTGGCCGAGTGCCTGACGGCTGGGGGAAAGCCTGTGTTTTTCCTGACCGGCGGGGCAGAAACGCCTGCCTCCCTCTGCGGCCGGCTGGCTGCTGCCGGGCTGGGCGATGCCCATGTGCTGGTGGGGGAAGAGCTGGGCCGGGCAGAGGAGAAGATCCTGTTCGGCACAGCGCAGGAGTTTGCGCAAAAGCAGTTTGCAAGCCTGAGCGTTCTGCTTGTGGAGCATCTTCCTCAGCCGCCCCGGCGGGTGCCCGGCTTCCCGGATGAAGCCTTCCACAGGGGAGAGGTGCCCATGACCAAGCAGGAGGTGCGGGCGGCGGCGCTGGCCAAGCTGGCCGTGCAGCCCGGCGATACCCTGTGGGATGTGGGCGCGGGCACCGGCAGCGTGAGCGTGGAGCTGGCACTGGCCGCACCCCGGGGGCATGTGTATGCCGTGGAGTGTGACCCGGAGGCCTGCGGGCTCATCCGGCAGAACCGGGAAACGTTCCACGCCTGCAACCTGACACTGGTGGAGGGCCGCGCCCCCGCTGCGCTGGCTGACCTGCCCGCCCCGGATGCCGTGTTCATCGGCGGGACCAAGGGGGGCATGGAGGCTGTGGTGGACACGGTGCTTGCCCGGAATCCGAACGCCCGCATCTGCATCTCTGCCATTGCGCTGGAAACGCTGAGCGCCGCCGTGGCCGCACTGACTGCCCACGGCCTTGCTGCGGAGGTGACGCAGATCGCGGTCAGCCGCACCCGGCCTGCGGGCAGGCTCCACCTGCTGATGGCCAATAACCCCATCTTCCTTATCACAGGAGAACGCAAATGATCCAATTTCTTGTGGCCGCGCCCTGTTCCGGCAGCGGCAAAACCACACTGACCTGCGCTCTGCTGGCGGCGCTCAAGCGGCGGGGACAGGAACCCTGCTCCTTCAAGAGCGGGCCGGACTATATCGACCCCATGTTTCACCGGGCCGTGCTGGGGGTGGAGAGCCATAACCTCGACCTGTTTTTCTCCGCACCGGAGACCGTGCGCGCGCTCTATGCGCAGGCCGCCGCCGGGCACGGGGCAGCCGTGTGCGAGGGTGCCATGGGCTTTTACGATGGACTGGGCGGCGTGAGCGATACCGCCAGTGCCTGGCATCTGGCCGATACGCTGGGCCTGCCGGTGCTGCTGGTGGTCCAGCCCAGAGGGGCCGGCCTGACGCTGGCGGCCCAGATCAACGGACTGAAACAGTTCCGCACCCCCAGCCATCTGGCGGGCATCCTGCTCAATGATTGCGCCCCCCATTTGTATGCTCTGCTGGCTCCCATGCTGGAACGGGAGACCGGCCTGTCGGTGCTGGGCTATCTGCCCCACCTGCCGGATGCCGCCCTTGAGAGCCGCCACTTAGGCCTGAAAACTGCCGGGGAGATTGCGGACTTACAGCAGAAGATCAGCCGGATGGCCGATGCGCTGGTGGTGGATTGGGAGAAGCTTTTTGCCCTGACCGAAGGCGCAGCGCCTTTGGTGCACACCGATCGGCTCCCCCCTGCGGGAGAGCTGCCGCCCCAGGGAGCAGAGAAACAGCGCCCCCGCGTTCCCATTGCCGTTGCAAGGGATGCGGCGTTTTGCTTCACCTACGCCGAAACGCTGGAAGCACTGGAGCAGGCGGGGGCGGAGCTCTGCTGGTTCAGCCCCCTGCAGGACTCCGCCCTGCCGGAGCAGATCGGCGGGCTCTATCTGCCCGGCGGCTACCCGGAGCTGTATGCCGGGCAGTTGAGCGCGAATCGCTCCATGCTGGCCTCTGTGCGCCGTGCTGTGGAGCGCGGTCTGCCCACGGTGGCCGAGTGCGGGGGCTTTCTCTATCTGGGCCAGAGCCTGGAGGATGCCAACGGGGAATGCTGGCCCATGGCAGGTGTCCTGCCGGGGCAGGGCTTCCGGGTGGGGAGGCTGGTGCGGTTTGGATACGCGGCATTGACTGCCCGCGCCGACAGTATGCTGTTCCGCGCCGGGGAGCGTCTGCCCGTGCACGAGTTCCACCACTGGGATTCCACAGACAACGGCACCGGCTTTACCGCCGCAAAGCCCAACGGGAAACAATGGGACTGCGGCTTTGCAAACGAGCATTTCTATGCGGGCTTCCCGCATTTGTATTGGGCGGGCACGGCCCTGCCCCGGCGGTTCGTGGATGCCGCCGCACACTATCATCAAGAGGAACAGGACCAATGACAGAGCTTGAACTGAAACAGCTTCTTTCCAAGATCACCCGGCCGGACGAGACCGCCCGCACCGCCGCCCACGCCCACTGGGCCAGCCTGGCCAAGCCGCTGGGCGGGCTGGGCAGGCTGGAGACCATGCTGGAGGATGCCGCTGCCCTGACCGGTACGGCAGAGCTGGCGTTTTCCCGCCGGGCCGTGCTGGTGCTCTGCGCCGACAACGGCGTGGTGGCGCAGGGCGTGAGCCAGACAGACCAGAGCGTGACCCGGGCCGTGGCCGAGAACCTTGCCGCCCGGCGCACCAGTGTCTGCCAGATGGCAAAAACGGCCCGCTGCGAAGTGGTGCCTGTGGACCTTGGCATGGCCGGGGAGCCGGTGCCCGGGGTGCAGAACTGCCGCATTGCCGCCGGGACGGCGGATTTCACCACCGGCCCTGCCATGACCCGCCAGCAGGCGGTGGATGCCATTGCGGCGGGCATCGGGCTTGTCCGGGCGCAGAAGGCGGCGGGGGTGCAGCTGCTGGCCACGGGGGAGATGGGCATTGGCAACACCACCACCTCCAGCGCCGTGGCTGCTGTTCTGCTGGGTCAGCCCGTGGAGCGGATGACAGGCCGGGGCGCGGGCCTTTCCGACGCGGGGCTTGCCCGCAAGCTGGATGCCATCCGGCGGGGCATTGCGCGGAATCAGCCCGATGCCGCTGACCCTCTGGACGTGCTTTCCAAGCTGGGCGGGTTCGACATCGCCGGGCTGTGCGGTGTCTTTCTGGGCGGTGCGCTGGAAGGCCTGCCCGTGCTGATGGATGGCTTCATCAGCGGGGTGGCGGCTCTGTGCGCGGTGCGGCTCTGCCCCGCCGCGGAAAAGGCCGTGTTTGCCAGCCACTGCTCCACCGAACCAGCAGCAAGGCTGGTGCTGGAAGCGCTGGGCAAAGCGCCCCTGCTCACCGCCGGGCTCCATCTTGGCGAGGGCACCGGAGCGGTGGCAAGCATCCCGCTGTGGGATATGGCGCTGGCCGTTTACCGCGATTGCTATTCCTTCACGGAGGGCGGCATCACGCCGTACACCCCCCAATGCTGACGCTGGTATTGGGCGGTGCCGCCAGCGGCAAGAGCGGGTATGCCGAGAGCCTGGTGCTGAAAACCGTGCTTCCGCGCTATTACATTGCCACCATGCAGGTGTGGGATGCGGAGTGTGCCGCCCGGGTGGAAAAGCACCGGAGGATGCGGGCGGCAAAGCAGTTTGAGACCGTGGAGTGTCCCCTGCATCTGGAGAACATCCATCTGCCTGCCCGGGGAACTGCGCTGTTGGAGGATCTGGGCAACCTGACCGCCAACGAGCTCTACGACCCCGCCGGGGCGGGAGAAAATGCCGCTTCGGCCATTTTGGAAGGACTGGACCAATTGGCCGAACAATGCGCGCACCTCATCGTGGTTTCCAACGAGGTGTTCAGCGGCGGTGCTGACTACGCAGGCGACACCGGGCGCTACCTGAAAGCGCTGGCGCAGGTGAACAATGCCCTTGCCGCCCGGGCTGACCATGTGGTGCGGGTGGTGTGCGGCATCCCGGTCTATTATAAAGGAGTGGAAAAATGATTGGATTGCAGACCATTGCAGTGGCCTTTGCCATGTTTTCGGCCCTGCCGGTGCCGCAGTTCGCGTGGAACCAGAAAAACATGCGGTATGCCATGTGTGCCTTCCCACTCATCGGGGTGGTCATTGGCGGGCTGTGGTGCCTGTGCGGCGCTCTGCCCCTGCCGATGCCCGCAAAAGCGGCGGGGTTCTGCCTGATCCCGGTCTGGGTCACGGGCGGCATCCACCTGGATGGTTATGCCGATACCTGTGATGCCCTTTCCAGCTATGGCGACCGGGAAAAGAAGCTGGAGATCCTCAAAGACCCCCACTGCGGTGCCTTTGCGGTGATCCGGCTGTGCAGTTATTTTGCGGCCTACCTTGCCCTTTGCGCCTGCGTGGACTTCACGCCCCGGGTGGGCCTGTGCTGGACACTGGCCCTTGTGCTGGAACGGGCCCTCTCGGGCCTGGCCGTGGCATCGTTCCCGATGGCAAAGAACACCGGCCTTGCCCACACCTTTGCCACGGCGGCGGATCGAACTACTGTCCGCCGGGTGCTGATGGTGCTGGCCGCTCTGCTCAGCGCCGCCCTGCTGGCACTGGGCGGCTGGGCGCTGGTGCTGGCGGCGTTTCTGGTGCTTGCACGCTATCATATTGTTTCGGACAAGCAGTTTGGCGGCATCACCGGCGATCTGGCCGGGTGGTTTTTGCAGAAAGCCGAGCTGTGGATGCTGGCGGCGCTGTGTGCCTGCCAGTGGGGAGGACTGTTATGATCTTTATCACCGGGCCGCTGTACAGCGGCAAGCGCACCTTTGCCCAGCGCCTGCCCGGCACCCGCATTGCGGAGGTGCAGGCCCTGGCCGCAGAGGCTGAGGATCTGGAAAAGCTTGCGGAGGAGCTCTCCGCTTATGATATCGTGATGGCCACCGAGGTGGGCGGCGGCGTGGTGCCCATGGACGCAGGGGAGCGGGCCGCACGGGAAGCTGCCGGACGGCTGGCCTGCCTGCTGGCGGCCCGGGCCGGGTGCGTGGTGCAGATGTTCTGCGGCATCCCCACAGTATTGAAAGGAGAACTGCCCCCATGCTGATCTATCTTCTGCGCCATGGCCTGACGGCCTACAACGCCGAAAAGCGCTATCAGGGCCAGCGGGATATCCCCCTGAGCCCTGCGGGCCGCGCCCAGCTGCGGCGGGCGGATCTCCGGCCGGAAACGGTCTATATTACCCCGCTCTGCCGCACCCGGCAGACCGCTGAGGTGCTCTTCCCGGGTGCAAGGCTCGTGGAGGTGAAGGACCTGCAGGAGATGTGCTTCGGCAGCTTTGAGGGCCGCAATTTCATTGAGATGGAGCACGACCCGGATTATCTGGCCTGGGTGAACGCCAACTGCGAAAGCCCCTGCCCGGACGGCGAGACCAAGGCTGTCTTTTCGGAGCGGGTGTGCAGGGCTTTTGCCGCACTGGTGGACAGGGCCCTTGCCGATGGGGAAGAGACACTGGTCATTCTGGCCCACGGCGGCACCCAGATGGCTGCCATGGAGCGCTACGCCCTGCCCCATGCGGATTATTACCACTGGTGCGCCCCCAACGCGGGCGGCTACGTTCTGGATGCAGGAGATTGGGCGGAGCAGCGGGTGCTGCACCTGCTGAAAACTGTGCAGTACACAAAGGAGGATGCCCGATGATCGAATACGCAGTACTCGGCGGTTTTGTGCTGGACTGCCTCTTTGGCGACCCGGCCTGGCTGCCCCACCCGGTGGTGTACATGGGCAAGGTCATCTCGGCGCTGGAAAAGCGCCTGCGGGCCCGCCTGCCCAAAACGCCTCAGGGGGAACTGCTGGGCGGGGCCATTGTGGCCTTCTGCCTGCCGGTGGGCACCTTTCTGCTGACGAGCCTTGTCTGCCTGGGAGCTGCCCGCATCAGCCCGTGGCTGGGGCTGGCCGTCCAGATGTTCTGGTGCGGGCAGGCACTGGCCGCAAAGGGGCTGGCGCAGGAGAGCACCAATGTTTACCGGGAACTGGTCAAGCCCGACCTGCCTGCCGCCCGCAGGGCGGTCAGCCGCATCGTGGGGCGGGACACCCAGGACCTGACGCTGGAGGGGGTGACCAGGGCCGCTGTGGAAACGGTGGCCGAAAACGCCAGCGACGGCGTGATCGCGCCCCTGCTCTATATGCTCATCGGCGGGGCACCGCTGGCCCTGACCTACAAGGCCATCAACACGATGGACAGTATGCTGGGCTACAAAAACGAAAAATACCTCTACTTTGGCCGCATCCCGGCCAAGCTGGACGATGCGGCAAATTACCTTCCCAGCCGCCTTGCCGCCCTGCTGTGGGTGGCTGCCGCGGCCTTTACGCACAATGACGCAAAAGGGGCGTGGAAGATCTGGCGGCGGGACCGCCGGAACCACGCCAGCCCCAACAGCGCCCAGACCGAGAGCGCCTGCGCCGGTGCACTGGGGGTGCAGCTGGCCGGGCCCGCCTATTACTTTGGCGAATACTACGCCAAGCCTACCATCGGCGATCCGCTGCGCCCCATTGAACCGGCGGATATCCTGCGTGCCAACCGGATGATGTACGTGGCAAGCGCCTTTGCACTGGCGTGGGGCATGGCAATACGGGCTATTTTGTAACGACCTCGCCCTCTCAGTCATGCCTTGCATGACAGCTCCCCCAAAGGGAGGAGCCAAGAGCTGGGATCCAGAACCATCCAGGAAAAGGAGAACGAACATGCAACTAGTACATGGCGGCGATTGGGCCGGTTACCGGGCCGAGTTCGGGCGGGATGCGCTGGATTTTTCGGCCAACGTCAGCCCGCTGGGCTTGCCGGAAGGGGTGGCCCGAGCCATCACGGCGGCATTGCCCACGGCCGACCGCTACCCCGACCCCCTGTGCCGGGAGCTGCGGGCAAAGCTGGCGCTCCATGAGGGCGTGCCGGCGGAGCAGATCCTCTGCGGCAATGGGGCGGCAGACCTCATCTTCCGGCTGGTCTGGGCCCAAAAGCCCCGCCGGGCGCTGGTCACCGCCCCCACCTTTGCGGAGTATGCCACTGCATTGGAAAGTGTCGGCTGCACGGTGGAACGCTTCTTTTTGCGGGAGCAGGAGGACTTTGCGGTCACGGATGCGTTCTGTGCGGCCATCCGCCCGGGGGTGGATATGGTGTTCCTCTGCCAGCCCAACAATCCCACCGGCCAGCTGACGACCCTGCCGCTGGTGGAGCAGATCCTCCACCGCTGCGCGGCGTGCGGCACCTTGCTGGTGGTGGACGAATGCTTCCTTGATTTCCTGCCCGACCATGCCCTGCACACGGCAAAAGGCCTGCTGGGGGAGGGAGATCTGGTCATCCTGAAAGCCTTCACCAAGCTCTACGGCATGGCGGGCGTGCGGCTGGGCTATGCCCTGAGTGCTGACACGGCGCTGCTGGAACAGATGCAGGCCTGCGGCCAGCCCTGGGGTGTTTCCAGTCTGGCGCAGGCGGCGGGCCTTGCCGCGCTGGAGGAGACGGCGTATGTGGAAAAGGTCCGGGCCCTCATTGCCGAACAGCGGCCCCGCCTGACGACCGGGCTGCGGGCGCTGGGCCTGCGGGTGCTGGACGGCAGGGCAAATTACCTGCTGTTTCAGGCCCCGGAGACGCTGGGAGAAGCCCTGCGGCAAAGGGGTGCTGTGCTGCGCAGCTGTGCGAACTACCCCGGGCTGGGCCCCGGCTGGTACCGCACCGCCGTGCGCACCGGATCTGAAAACGAACAGCTTTTGAAACTTCTTGCGGAGGTGCTGGAATGAGCAAGGCAAAGTGCATCATGGTGCAGGGAACCATGAGCGGTGCAGGCAAAAGCCTGCTGTGCGCCGCCCTCTGCCGCATTTTTGCGCAGGACGGTTACCGCGTGGCTCCCTTCAAGAGCCAGAACATGGCGCTGAACAGCTTTGTCACCCGGGATGGGCTGGAAATGGGCCGGGCACAGGTGGTGCAGGCGCAGGCCGCAGGCATCGAGCCGGATGTGCGGATGAACCCCATCCTGCTCAAGCCCAGCAGTGACGTGGGCAGTCAGGTCATCGTGAACGGCGAGGTGCGGGGCCAGATGCCCGCCGCCGCCTACTTCAAAATGAAAAGAGCGCTCATCCCGGAGATCCTCTCAGCCTACAACAGTCTGGCCGAAGCCGTGGATATCATCGTCATTGAGGGGGCCGGAAGCCCGGCGGAGATCAACCTGAAGGCAGACGATATCGTCAACATGGGCCTTGCCCGGCTGGTGGATGCCCCCGTTCTGCTGGCGGGAGACATCGACCGGGGCGGTGTGTTCGCCCAGCTGTACGGCACGGTGGCGCTGCTGGAGCCAGAGGAGCGCGCCCGCATCAAGGGGCTGCTCATCAATAAATTCCGCGGCGATGTGGAGATCCTGCGCCCCGGCCTTGCTATGCTGGAAGAAAAAACGCAGCTGCCGGTGCTGGGGGTCGTGCCCTACCTGAAGGTGGACATTGAGGATGAGGATTCTCTTTCCACCCGGCTGGATGCGGGCAAAGCGGTCCACCCGCTGGATGCGGCCATCCTCCGCCTGCCGCACATCTCCAACTTTACCGATTTCATGCCGCTGGAGCAGCATCCGCTGCTGGGCGTGCGGTATGTGCAGAATACCCGCCAGCTGGGCACACCGGATCTCGTCATTCTGCCCGGCACCAAGAACACTGTGGATGACCTGCTCTGGCTGCGGCAGTCCGGGCTGGAAGCAGCCCTGTTGAAGCTGGCGGCCAGCGGCACGCCGGTGCTGGGGGTCTGCGGCGGGTATCAGATGCTGGGCGAAACGCTGGCCGACCCTGAGGGCACGGAGAGCGGTACGGCGCAGACCGTGCGGGGGCTGGGGCTGCTGCCCACCCGCACGGTCTTTACCGGCCAGAAGCACCGCACCCAGGACACTGCCGCCGTGACCGCCGCCCCCTTTGCGGGCGCGGCCCTGACCGGATATCAGATCCACACCGGCCGCACCGAGGTGCAGGGTGTGCCCTTCTGCACACTGGCAGACGGCACACCCGAGGGCTGTGTGCAGGACAATGTGTTCGGCACCTATCTGCACGGCCTGTTTGATACCGGGGAGCTCACCGAGAAGCTGGTGGCCCTGCTCTGCCGGCGCAAGGGCATTGCGCCGGACAGTGCCGCCCTCATCCCGATGGAGCAGTACCGCCAGCAGCAGTTTGACCTGCTGGCCGATGGCGTGCGCGGCGCGCTGGATCTGGATGCCGTTTACGCGGCTATGGGGTTGGAGAACCCGCGGAGGAATGCACAATGATCCCACAACATCATTTGCCCGCCGACATTGAGCGGACAAGCCTTTCCATCATCACGGCAGAGCTGGAAGCGTTGGGCCTGACCCCGCCGCCCGAGACTGCCGCTGTGGTCAAGCGGGTCATCCACACCACCGCCGACTTTGACTATGCGAAAAATCTGCGCTTCACGCCGGGGGCTGTGGCGGCAGGTGTGGCCGCCCTGCGGGCCGGGACTCCCATTATCACCGACACCAACATGGCGCTTTCGGGCATTTCCAAGCCTGCCCTTGCCCGGCTGGGCGGCAGTGCCCTCTGCTATATGGCGGACCCTGAGGTGGCGCGGACCGCAGCCGAGACCGGCACCACCCGGGCAGTGGCCTCCATGCACCGCGCGGCGCAGGAGCACCCCGGGGCCATCCTTGCGGTGGGCAATGCCCCTACCGCTCTGCTGACCATTGTGGAGGAGATCGAGGCCGGGCTGCGGCCTGCCCTGGTCATCGCCGTGCCGGTGGGCTTTGTGAATGTGGTGGAAAGCAAGGAAGCGCTGTTTGCCGCCTGTGCAGCCCACGGCGTGCCTGCCATCGCGGCCATGGGCCGCAAGGGCGGAAGCACCGTGGCCGCTGCAGTCTGCAACGCCCTGGTCTACTCCGCTGCCGAGATGCTGGACCCAGCGGCAAGAGGGTGGAAATAGGGTGGAACCGGTAAAAACGCCCCTTTTTACGCTTTTGCTTGACTTTTTGGCAGAAACAAGGTATCGTTTATCTGTATGACGATTGATATATGAGTTGAAGCTTTGCGTGAAAAAGGAAACATTATGGCACAGACGATTTTAGAAGAAAAGAAAAAATCACGGCTGATGACAGAGGGCAGCATCTGGAAGAGCATCCTGCTCTTCTCGGTGCCGCTGATCCTGGGCAACATGCTGCAGCAGCTGTACAACACCGCCGATTCCATCATCGTGGGCAACTTTGTGGGCAGCAATGCGCTGGCAGCCGTCGGCTCCAGCGGCTCGCCCATCTTCCTGCTCATCGGGTTCAGCCAGGGTATTGCCGTGGGTGCCGGTGTCGTGGTGTCCCAGTTTCTGGGAGCCAAGGACAGGGAGGGCGCGCACACTGCAGTTCACACCTCGCTGGCCCTTTCGGCCATTCTGGGGGCGATCTTGACCGTGTGCGGCATTGCCGTCAGCCGTGCCCTGCTCACCGCCATGAACACCCCCGCAGAGGTGCTGGAGGATGCGGTGCTCTATATGCGGCTCTATTTTGGCGGTGTGCTGTTCAGCGTGGTGTATAACATGGCGGCCGGTATCCTGAACGCCGCCGGCAACTCCAAGCGGAGCCTGCTTTACCTGGGCGCTGCCTCCATCACCAACATCGTCCTCGACCTTGTTCTGATCGCCGGATGCAAGATGGGCGTGGCCGGTGCGGCCATTGCCACCGATATCAGCCAGCTGGTGTCCTGTGTGCTCTCCCTGCGTTTTCTGATGCGGGTGGAGGACGATTACCGTGTGACGGCAAAGGAAGTGCGCGTGCACAAAAAGATGGCGGTCCGCATCATCAAGGTGGGCCTGCCCACCGGCATCCAGAACATGGTCATCTCCCTTTCCAATGTGCTGGTGCAGGTCAGCGTCAACGGCTATGGTGCCGCTGCTATGGCAGGCTTTGCCGCCTATATGAAGGTGGATGGCTTCAACATTCTGCCTGTGCTGAGCTTCAGCATGGCGGCCACCACCTTTGTGGGCCAGAACTTTGGTGCGGGCAAGATCGACCGTGTCAAAAAGGGCACCTTTGTCACCCTGGGCATGTGCATCGTTTACACCATCCTGACCGGCATCCTGCTGCTCGTCTTCCAGGATTCCATCATGCACCTGTTCACCGGCGATGAAACGGTCATTGCCTACGGCAAGATCTGTATGCTCTATTTCTGCCCCTTCTACTGGATGCTGGGCATCCTGCAGGGCCTTGCCGGTACGGTGCGCGGCACAGGCAAGAGCGTGCCGCCCATGGTGGTGCTGCTGATCTCCCTGTGCCTGTTCCGCATCGTCTGGATCCAGTTTGCCTTGCCTCTGTTTGCAGGCATTGAGGGTGTGCTGCTGGTCTACCCGGTGTCTTGGGCTGTGGGTGCAGTGTTGATGGTGCTCTACGCCTGGAAGGGCAAATGGATGCAGCTGCCGGAAGCAATTTCGTAAATCAAGCGCACCCGATCCCCCGGTAAAAGTGCATTTTATACAAAAAATGACGTATGAATGCGTAAAAATATTCGGGGGGGGGGGCTAAAAATCTGCGAAAATCAGTTGATTTCTGCCGAAAAATGCCGTATACTGAATTATAGTTTTAAATCGAACGACAAACTTCGGCAAAAGGGGCTGATAAGATGGAGTGCACACAGGCAGAGGCCTTTGAACAGTATATTCGGGATCTGCGCGTTGTGCGCTCGATCTCCCGGCCCAGCTTTCCGGAGGGCAAAGCTCCCGCTGCCGTGCTGGAAAAGATCCAGACCAACGCGCTGAGATGCAACACCCTGATGCGGCAGAATGAGGCACTGCTGGCGCAGTTTGTCTATGACCGTGACCCTGCCTCCCTGACCGAAACGGATATCCAGGGACTGAGTGCCTTTGCAGGCAGGCTGTTCAACTATGCGAACAGCGAGGATATAGGTGTGGCATTCAAGGTGCATCAGCTGCTGCTGGCAGCGGCCCGCAGCCGGAAAGACGTGCCCATGATCGTCAGGGAGCTGTACTACACGGGCATCACCCTGCATTATATGAACGTCCGGGATGAGGCAACTGGCATCAACCTGTTGGGAGATGCGATCCAGGTCTATTTTACGGAAGCTGCTGAATACATGTCCCGGTATGAGCAGCTGGACAGGAATACCCGGCAGTATCTCATCCGCTGTGTGGGCAACACCCGGCTGGGGATGTCCCGCGGCACCCATGCGGAAAGCTGCCGGTATCTGGAGCGGTTCCGCCGCGCAATGGACATCATCCAGTCTGCGCATTACCATGCACTGGACCCGGAGTTCCCCTGGGAAAGCTACATCTATTCCATGCACATGGACCGCATGACCCTGCTGACCCACCTGCGGCAGGAGGAGGATCCCGAGGTGGCGCGGCAGGTGCTGGAATCGGCGGAATACATCTGGGGGCACAAGAAGAAGTACAAGGGTCAGGATGCGCGCCTGCAGAACTGGCGGGTGCCCTATTTTTACGCCGCTGCCCGCTACCATGCCGGGGTGGGCAGCCTGGAAGACGTGGTCAAGATCCTTCTGGAATCGGCGGGAAGCGTGGCGCAGGATGATTATTCTGCCGAGGCCATCAACCGGAAGCTGGTTCTGGCGGCCTATCTCTCGGTCTATGCAGAACGTCTGGACGAGGCGGGAGCACAGAGGTATCGTGCAACCGTGGAGCAGGTACGCCGTTCTGCGGATCAGTATCTGGAACAGATGCCGGCCAGCCAGTATCCCCGTGTGGTAAACTCTGCCGCTTGGGAGTTGAGCAAGATCAACACCAGCTCAGATGAAACGGCGAACCGCCGGATGCTGGGCAGTATCCTGGCCGGGCACAAGCCGACCTATGTCCACTCGCTGATGGTGGCAGAGCTGACCCGTGCCCTGCTGCATCGGCAGATCGAGACAAGGCCCGAAACACTGGTGGGCCTGCTGGGCTGCAGGAGCGCGGCCGAAGTGCAGGCCCGGCGGGAAGAGCTCTGCCAGACGGCCTATGAATGCGGCCTGTACCACGACCTTGGCAAGTGTGCCGTTCTGATGTACATCGACAACAACGCCCGCCGCCTGCTGGATGAGGAATTTTTCTGCATCCAGAGCCACCCAAGGACCGGCGCTGACATTCTGAATAGAATGGGCTGCGGAAGAACGCTGGCCCTGGCGGCGCTCTATCACCACTGCTATTACAACGGCAAGGGCGGATATCCCAATGATGTACCCTCCTGCCCGCCGGAGATCAAGGGAATCGTGGATGCGCTGAGCGTGGCAGACTCGCTGGATGCCGCCACCGATAATATCGGTCGGTGCTACAACCTTGCCAAGCCCTTCCGCACGCTGCTGGAAGAGCTGCGGGCCCAGAGCGGCACCCGCTATGCGCCCAATGTGGTCGCCCTGTTCGAGGATGAGCGTTTCTGCCAGCAGCTGGCAGAGAACACGGATGCTGAGCGCAAAAGGGTGTATCTGCAGGTGTATCACGCCGGAAGTGAAGAAAAATAAACGACCCTCTCTATCATTGCTTCGCAGTGCCACCTCCCCCAAAAGGGAGCGGGCATACGTCAGCGTGATAGAGAGGGTCATTCTTTTTGTTTAAGTTAAGGTGAAGCTTTCCCAGTCCACCCTGCCGGTGCAGTTCAGCCGGGGTACTTAGCCACTTCCAGCAGTTCCTCCGCCCGGCGGACCTGTTCCGCCGTGGGGGGAACAGCATCGGGCAGGGGATAGGAGATGCCCAGCTTCTGCCACTTGAACAGCCCCAGCGTGTGGTAGGGGAGAACCTCCACCCGCTGCACCGTTTTCAGGCTGCGGATGAAATCTGCGGTCCTGCGCAGGCCCTCCTCGTCATCGGTGAGGCCGGGCACCAGCACATGCCGGATCCAGAGCGGAACGCCCAGATCGGAAATATGCCGTGCCATGGCTAAAATGTTGGCATTGTCCCGGCCGGTAAGCTGACGGTGCTTCTCCGGGTCGATCTCCTTGAGATCCAGGATCACCAGACTGGTGGAAGCCATCAGGGTATCGAAGGCGGCCAGGTAGGCGGGGTCATCGGGCTGGAACGGCTGACCGGCCGTGTCCAGCGCGGTGTGCACCCCCTTGGCGCGCGCCAGCTGGAAGAATTTTGTCAAGAAGTCCATCTGCCGCAGCGGCTCGCCGCCGCTGACGGTGATGCCGCCTTTCTTGCCCCAGTAATTGCGGTAGCGCCAGACGTGTTGGAACAGCTTCTCCGGAGACCATTCCGTGCCGCCCTCAGCGCTCCACGTTTCGGGGTTGTGGCAGTATTTGCAGCGCAGGGCACAACCCTGCAGAAAGACAACGAACCGGACACCCGGCCCGTCCACCGAGCCGAAGCTTTCCAGCGAGTGGACGAGACCGACAGGGTCACAGTGCGGCATGGCAGGTACGGGAGATCACGTCCATCTGCTGCTCGCGGGTCAGGTCGATGAACTTGACCGCATAGCCGGAGACGCGGATGGTGAAGTTGGCGTATTCTTCCTTTTCGGGGTGCTCCATGGCATCCAGCAGCTTTTCCTTGCCGAACACGTTCACGTTCAGGTGGTGTGCACCCTGATCGAAGTAGCCGTCCATCACCTGCACCAGGTTCTCCTTGCGCTCCTCCTCGCTGTGGCCCAGAGCCTCGGGGTTGATGGTCTGGGTGTTGGAGATGCCGTCCAGAGCCCAGTGGTAGGGCAGCTTGGCAACAGAGTTCAGGGAAGCCAGCAGGCCGTTCTGCTCCGCACCGTAGCTGGGGTTTGCACCGGGTGCAAAGGGGGTAAAGGCGGCACGGCCATCGGGCAGAGCACCGGTGTACTTGCCGTACACCACGTTGGAGGTGATGGTCAGGATGGAGGTGGTAGCCTCGGAGTTGCGGTAGGTGTGGCGCTTCTTGATCATCTCAAGGAAGGTCTTGAGCAGCCACACGCCGATCTCGTCGGCGCGGTCGTCATCGTTGCCGTACTTGGGGAAGTCGCCCTCGGTCTCAAAGCCGGTGGCAAGGCCGCTCTCGTCACGCACCACCTTGACCTTGGCGTACTTGATGGCGCTCAGGGAGTCGATGACGTGGGAGAAGCCTGCAATGCCGGTGGCAAAGGTGCGGCGCACATCGGTGTCGATCAGGGCCATTTCGGCTTCCTCGTAGTAGTACTTGTCATGCATATACTGGATCAGGTTCAGCACGTTGACGTACAGGCCGGCCAGCCAGTCCAGCATCTGGACATACTTGGGCAGGACCTCGTCATAGTTCAGGTACTCGCTGGTGATGGGGGCATAGTTGGGGCCGCACTGCTCGTGGCTCTTCTCGTCCACGCCGCCGTTGATGGCGTACAGCAGGCACTTTGCCAGGTTGGCGCGGGCACCAAAGAACTGCATCTCCTTGCCGGTCTGGGTGGCAGACACGCAGCAGCAGATGGAGTAATCGTCGCCCCAGACGGGCTTCATCACATCGTCGTTCTCGTACTGGACGCTGCTGGTGTTGACGGACACCTTGGCGGCGTACTTCTTAAAGGCCTCAGGCAGGGCAGAGGAGTACAGCACGGTCAGGTTGGGCTCCGGTGCGGGGCCCATGTTCTCCAGCGTGTGCAGGAAGCGGTAGCAGTTCTTGGTGACCATGCTGCGGCCGTCCATGCCGATGCCGCCCACTTCCAGCGTTGCCCACACGGGGTCGCCGGAGAACAGCTGGTTGTAGCTGGGGATGCGGGCAAACTTGACCATGCGGAACTTCATGACCATGTGGTCGATCAGCTCCTGAGCCTGGGTCTCGGTCAGGGTGCCGTTGTCCAGATCGCGCTGGATGTAGATATCCAGGAAGGTGGAGATGCGGCCCACGCTCATGGCAGCGCCGTTCTGGGTCTTGATGGCGGCCAGGTAGCCGAAGTACAGCCACTGGCAGGCTTCCTTGGCGTTCTTAGCGGGCTGGGAGATATCGCAGCCGTAGGCCTCGGCCATCTTCTTCATGCCCTTCAGGGCGCTGATCTGGCGTGCGATCTCCTCGCGCAGGCGGATCACATCATCGGTCATGGTGCCGTCGCCGCAGTTGGCGAAATCTTCCTGCTTGAACTTGATCAGGGCATCGATGCCGTACAGGGCCACGCGGCGGTAGTCGCCCACGATGCGGCCGCGGCCGTAGGTGTCGGGCAGACCGGTGATGATGTGGGTGTGGCGGGCAGCCTTCATCTCAGGAGTGTAGGCATCGAACACAGCCTGGTTGTGGGTGCGGGTATAGTCGGTAAAGATCTTGTGCAGCTCCTCGCTGGGCTGATAGCCGTAGGTGGTGCAGGCCTGCTCTGCCATCTTGATGCCGCCGTAGGGCATGAATGCACGCTTCAGGGGCTTGTCGGTCTGCAGGCCGACGATCTGCTCCAGATCCTTCAGGGTCTCGTCGATATAGCCGGGGCCGTAAGCGGTCAGACTGCTGACGACTTCGGTCTCCATGTCCAGCACGCCGCCCTTGGCGCGCTCTTCCTTCTGCAGCTTCTGCAGGGCACCCCACAGCTTATCGGTTGCCTCGGTGGGGCCAGCCAGAAAGCTTTCGTCACCGTCGTACGGGGTGTAGTTCTTCTGGATGAAGTCGCGGACATTGACTTCCTCTTTCCAGATGCGGCCCTCAAAGCCTTCCCACTGTTCAAAATTGATCATTGGAACCTCCTTGCTCCATTCCATGCGCTGGTTAGCACATTCTAACTATTGAGCCTTTGAAAAACCGCACTGTATCGGCGGCTTTCTGGGGGCGAAACGGTCTTGAACTGCCGTCTGCGGCAGTTCCAACTACAAGGTGTAGACAAAAATGAAAACCTGCCCACAAAATCTTGCGTTACTATAATAACAAGAACCACTTTAAAAAGCAATAGAAAACAAGTGGGTTTTCTTCCAAAGCAAGGGGGATTCTTTGGGCAGAATGTAGAAAAAAAGCTAAAACCCCGGCGACACACACCTTTTTCGGGAAAAAATGCAAATTGAGGGTTGACAAGACTAACCACTTATGGTATTCTGTTCTCGCAACGGCGGTTAGCTAACTCTAACCACGATGCACCAAAAAAAGGAGCGTCTGCAAGCGCTCCGTTCCATTCCTCCATTCCATACTCTCTTTTTCTTGGCAGGATGCGGCATTCTGGTTTGCTCTGCATCCGCTGCGCGGCACACAGGGCTCTGGTACGGCACTGTGCGCAAATGAAAACAAAAACGGGACACTCAGCTTGACCACCTGAGTGCCCCGATTTTTGTTTTGTAAGGAAAATTACGGGAGATAGGGATTTGGCTTCATAAGAATAGCGATGCAATCGACGATCCAGCCAATGCAGAACAAACCAAAGGTGCAGAAGTACAGAATACCCATACCAATTTTGCCTTCATAGAATTTGTGTGCGCCAAAGAAGCCGAGGAACAGACAAAGGAAAAAGGCAACCCATTTGTTCTTGGCTTTTGCCAAAAGTGCGTTGTTGATGGTGTTGACATTGTTGTTCACATTGGTGTTGTCGTTGTGAATAACGATTGTAGGCTGTGCGGCAGGCTCTTCCTTTTTAGGCTTGATTTCCTCTTCAACTGGGGGAACGTAAGTGCCACACTTGTCACAAGTGGTCTGCTTAGGGTCGGTAATTTCGGCACCACATTTCGGGCAGAATCTCTTTTTTGGGGCAGGTTCACCGCAATTGGGGCAAAACTTACCCTCGTATTCCGTACCACATTTTACACAAAACATAAATTTCCTCCGTATAAGCTGTAATTAAGGAGACATCATGTTATCATAATACACCTGATAAGGTGTAAAGTCAATACATCTTATCAGATGTGAAGTATAGTCCTTTCAGGGGGCTTTACGATGTATTATTATGAACGCTTGCGGGATTTGCGGGAGGATGCAGACCTGACGCAGAAGGAAGCCGGTGCGATCCTGAACACGACCCAGCAGCAGTATGCAAAATATGAACTGGGGGTGCAGGAGATACCAACCCACCATCTGCTCCGGCTGGCAGAGTATTATCATGTGAGTATGGACTATATCACAGGCCGTGCGGATTGGGAGGATACACAGATCCTGAACATGCTCCAGACATGGAGTACCGAACAGAAGAAGCAGTTTCTGCAAAAGAATAGCAAAAAATAAACGCCTTGAGATGTGAATTTCTCAAAGCGTTTGTTTTTTGTCTGATTAAACCACCGCATCCCGCAGCAGCTGGTAGATCGCCTCCGCGTTTCCATCGGGGGAGCGGAGGAAGACGAATTTTCCGTTTACCTGACAGACCCCGTCTGAATAGACGGTGAAAAGCAGGTTCTGGCTGGCATCGTCTGCAAAGCGCAGGGTGATGGAATGCGCTTCGTAGTCGTGGGAGTAGGAGCGGACATTCTGGCTGAATTTTTGGTAGCAGCTCGCGTTTTGCAGGATCTCGAAAAATGCCTGATAAGTATCATCGCCCGCAGAATAGGCACGGGTGGTAACCACAGAGGGGCTCAGGCTGACGGTATCCTCCACGCTGACGGAGACAGAAGTGCTTTTATTGATGTCAGTTTTCAGGTCAACGCGGCGGTTGGAAACGAATAACAGCACGAACAACACGACCCAGAGGGCCATGATGGCATAAAAACGGAGACTTTTGTTTTCCATAAGGCGTTCTCCTTTGGCGGGCCGCACAGCAGGCGGCCAGAGATCTTCAAAGAGTACGCTTTCATTATAGTGCCGGAATGCGCAGGATGTCAACTGTTCTCCAGATGCTTCTGCGCCGCAAAGGTGCCTGCGGCGCTGGCGGCAAACACAAAATAGTAGCTTGCGATGCGGAAGAGCATCAGGGTGCTCATGGCTTCGCCGCTGGTCATAAAGCTGCTGAACACCAGCAGAAAGGCTGTTTCAATGGAGCCCATGCCTGCCACATTGGGCAGTGCGTTGGAAAGGAAGAGCATCAGGCTGGTGAGCAGCTGTACCTGCCAGAAGCTCAGCCCGCAGGAAAGCCCCATGAAGCGGATGCAGAACCACGGCAGGGTGAACATCAGAAACAGCTTGAGGGTCTGCACGGCAAGGATACGGGCACAGCGGCCCTTGTCGGCCAGCAGGAGGCGGCTCTCGGTGGCCAGAGTGTCCAGCTGCTCCAGCCACTTTTCCCGGCGGGTCTGCCACGGTTCTGTTTTGGGCAGAAAGCCCATGGCCCAGCGGGCCAGCCGCTGCACCAGCGGCGAGACACAGAGCAGCACCAGCGTCACGATGACCAGCGCCACCACGCAGTAGGCGGCGGGCAGATAGTGCATCACGCCGGAGGTGTTGGCGGCGAGCCAACGGTGCTGCAGCAGGAGCATCACAGTGGCATAGAGCAGAACGGTGGTCTTGTGGAATACATATTGCAGGGTCATCAGGCCCACACCGGGGCCCAGCGGCAGGCCGCAGTGGTAGAGATAGTAGGACTCCATGGGCACAGCCCCGGCACCCAGGCCGACCACGTTGCCAAAGATGCCCACAAAGGCGGCATCCATGCCGCGCCGCAGGGTGAAGCCCGGCAGGCGGCAGCGGATGATGAGCCAGCAGACGATTCCCTCAAGCAGGGGGTATGTCAGGCCGATGGCCAGCACCAGCAGCACCTGCCAGAAGGAGAGCTGGGCCAGCGCGGTCGAGATCTCGGCCCAGTGGCTGCTGAAGATGAAAACCACTACACAGGTCAGCGCCAGCAGCACCAGCAGAGAAAGGACCGCCTTTTTGCGGGAGGGCTGCTGGGGGGTGTTGGTCTGTTCCATGGGACAAGGCTCCTTTCACGATACTGCTTGCAGTATAACACAGCGGAACCTTGTTTTTGTGAACTGAAACAAAATTTTTCTCGTCACTTTGTGTGATATGATAAAAAGAACCTCTCAGTCTCACTTCGTTCGCCAAGCTCCATAGTAGGAGAGGTGGCATTGCGAAGCAATGACGGAGAGGTTTTGTGTTACTTTTTCGCTGTCAGATCTTCCACAGCAGCCCGGAGCGTCTGCTCAAAAGCCTCCTTGGAATAATACTGCTCGTACATTTTGCGGCATTCTGTCCGCATGGAGGCCAGCTCTTCCGGGTGTTCAATGGCGTGCTCCAGCAGGACAGCCAGCTGTTGCGGGTCGTCGTTGTGGTAAACGAAGCCGTTCCGCCCCTCGGAGATGAGCCCGGCGGTGCCGGTGTGCTCCGATACGATGGACGGCTTGCCGAAGATCAGACCCTCGGTGACAAAGGTGGGCATGGGATCATCGCGGGAAGCACAGACCAAACCGGTGCACTGCTCCATCAGGCTTTTGATCTCGTCACGGGTGAGCCGCTTGCAGTAGTACACGTTTTCCGGGTAGTCTGCGGTCAGGGCGCGGACGGAGTCCATCATCTCCTTGTCAGCGGCCTGGCCCACAAAGAGGAAGGAGGCCTTCTCCCGTACCTCGGGCGGCAGCAGGCGGATGGCCTTGCAGAAGATATCGTGGCCCTTGCGGCGCTCAAAGGAGCCCACCGTGGCAAACAGCGGGCGGCCGCGGTTGTAGCCCAGATCGGTGCGGACAAAGTTCTCTGCCGCGTAATCGGGCAGGCCGTAGATGAGCGGCCGGATCTCGAACTCGGGCCGCACGGCGTGCATGGCGTTGGCGGCGTGGCTGCCCACCGAGTAGACCCGGACATTCTCTCCCAGCTGGGTGGGGATCTGGTGGGCAATGTGGGGGTAACCCGCAAAGGCATCGTGGAGCCACCACAGCACCGGCACGGCGGTGCCGCTCAGGGCACGGACAGCCCGGGCCATGACCACCGTGTTGGCGATGACGAAGTCGGCACAGAGGGCCATGCCCCAGGCATCGGAGACATTGCGGCAGGACGACCGGGTGATGACCGAGGCCCCGGCATCCAGGAAGAGATGCAGGGAGCCGCCGTCACTGGGGCCCAGCACAAGTACCTCATACCCCATGCTGCGCAGCACCGGCACGGCGCTCACCAGCACGATGGGCGCGCCGGTCATATCCAGCACATGGCTCATAATAAAGGCACGTTTGCCGTGGGCCGAAAACGCATCCTCGGCGCAGATGCCGCGCTCGTAGTGGAGCAGGGCCTGCGGGATGAGAGTGGGCTTAGTGCAGAGCTGCGCGGCCAGCGCCAGCAGCTCAGGCACATTTTCAGGGTCATGGGCGGCGGCGCGGCAGCGCTCCAGCAGGGTGCGGCTGACCACGGCGCAGCGGTTCTGCGCCTGCAGCGGCTGGCTCTGATAGAGGGCAGTCGCCCCGCCAAAGCCGAACACAGCGTTGCAGACGGCGTAATCCGCACCGTCCTGCAGGGCTTTGGCAAAGTACATCAGGGCGGTGGACATCAGCTCCACGTCCTCAGCGGCCAGAAGCACGCCGTCCACGCTTGCGGTCAGCTCCCCGCCCAGCCGGTCCACCAGCCGGAACTTGCGGTGGAGCTGGTCAGTCAGGGTGGCTTTCAGGGCCGTGCTGCGGGCCGATGCGCAGACCAGCAGATAGGTGCTCTGGGTGTTGCTGTACTCCTGCAGGGCCAGCTGACGCTGCTGCAGGGGGGTGTAATTGTTGTACATGGCTGTTCCTCCGTTCCGTTTCTCAGTTTCCACGGTGGAACAGGCGCATCAGGCTGCGGATGGGAGCAGTGAGCTTCCAGCTTTTACTGGAAAACACGCTTTCCAGCGAGGTCTCGTAGGCATTGCTCCGGGCCTGCAGATCGGCGTTTTTCTGGTGCAGCTGTGCGATCTCCTGCTGCAGGGCGGCCACCATCTGCTGCTGGGCCGCGGCATTCTGCTCCAGCTGCTGGATATGCTGCTTTTCGCTGTCCTTGCGCAGCTGGAGCTGCTGCACGCCCTGCAGCACAGCGCAGAACAAAGGCTCGTCCGTCAGGGTCTCCAGCGGGAAGTAGCCGTAGCTCACCACCAGCTTCATCCCGGCGGGGTAGTGGGTGGTGCCCTCCAGCCGGTAGTTGGGATCGTCGCCCAGAAACAGGGTGCTTCCGCCGGAAAGGTTCAGGCCGTTGGTGGGCACGCAGATGATGCGGTCGTCTGAAAAGATCAGGTTGGTGATGCAGCAGGGCAGCTCACCCGGGTCGAACCGCAGGGCCTGCACGGCCACCGGCAGCTCAAAGGTCGCGGTCACAGCACCGGTCAGCTCGTCTGTGGTGCAGTCGGGTGCGGTCAGGGTGTCCTTTTCCGAAAAGCCGAAGCCTGCATCATAATAGAGCAGCGGCTGCAGCAGAGTGGGCGAGTCAGTGTGCATCTCGCGCTGGGGATGTGCCGCAAGGTAGGACTGCACCTTCTGTTCCAGGGAAAGGCAGCGCTCTGCCAGATGGGAAGCACCTTCGTCCGAAAGCTTGAGCTGCTGTTCCAGCTCGGCGATCTTTTCCTGCAGAGCCGCAGTGTTCTCAGGAGCTGCGTTGTTCATAACCGGATTCTCCTCATAATATTATTTCACTTCAGCAGAGGGTGCACCCTCTGCAAAAAATCAGTGTTTTGCCGCAAAATGACGCTCAGGCGCTTCGGTGCGGGCGCTGCGCCGGCGGGGCGCTTCCGCCGCCTTCTGCTCCCGGCGGGAGGTGAGCCAGAACTTCAGGTCCCGGCGGCGCACCAGCAGTTCGCAGATGAGCAGGGTGGAGCCCAGCGAAAGGGTGAACTGCAGCACCATGCCCAGCACCGGGTGAGCCGCAAACTTCTGGGGCATCAGGTACCAGGGAATGGCCGTGAGCTCCACGGTGTGGACGCAGAAGATGAACAGCGAACGGCGGCCGATGGCCTGGATGGCGTGGGTGACAACGTTCTCCACCCTGCGCTGGAACCAGATGACGATGGAAAGGATGCCCAGGCCCGTCACAGCATCCAGCAGGATGCTCACGGGGCCGAAGGTCCACTCGGCCATCGAGACGCAGTCGGTGCTCTTGGTAAGAAGCACCAGTGCGGCCACAGCCAGCGCCGCCGCGATCATCCCGCCGCGCAGACGGGGCGGGAGAGGCTGTTCAAAGATCTTATACTTCTTGGCAAGGTAACCCACATACAGAGCCGGAACGGTGACCATGCCCTGGCCGATGCAAAAAGGAGCCTCCCAGGTGATGCAGATGCCCCAGCCTAACAGCATGGTACCCAGCACCGCCCAGTTTATGTACTGCTCCGGGAAGATATTCAGGATGAGATCCAGCAAGACCCATGCGATCATCAGCGAGAGCAGATACCACATGGGGCCGCAGGAGAAGAACAGCTGGCCGAAATAGGTGGCCGTGTGGGGCAGACCCAGTGCAAAGCCGCCCAGCACCTTGTAGGTCTCGTAGGTGGCGTTGTGCAGGCTGCCAAACAGGCTGTAATGGATGATAAAATGGAACACGGTGGTGGCAATGCCGGTATAGATGTAAGGCTTGAACAGCGTTTTGAACTGCTGGTCGATACACTTGCCGATGGAGCGCTTGCGGAAGCCGTAGCCGCTGGCAATGTAAAAGGCCGCCATCAGGGATTCGCGGTAGGCGAACATGAAAAAGGTCAGCGGGTTGATGTGGCTGGCATCGCCCATGGGGTAAAGCTCACCGGTGTGGGCAAAGACGATGGTCAGCATGCCGACACCCTTGAGCAGATCGAACATGCCCAGCGAATTTGCGGCACGGCGTTTGGTTCCCTCCATAAAAAGGTCCTCCTCTGCGCCGCACCCCGCCCCGGGATGGCAGAATTGCCGGATTTTTGGCGCATCATGTTAAAAATTAGAGATATTTATAATAAGTATAATGCTTTTTGCCCTTGCTGTCAATCAAACGCAGGGAGAAAGCACGGTGGGCGGATACCGGGAAAAGTGTACCACACTCACGGCCTGCCCGCAACAAAAGGCAGGATTTACATCCGGGTGCACAGATTGACTGCAAGTTTAAGTTGCATATTTGTGCAATTAAATCTTGCATTTAAGCCCTCTATGCGGTATACTCTAGGCTAGAGTGCCCAGAAGATTCCATTTAGCGGAAACAACAGGGAATAATTTAACAAAAATAAACAGGGAGTGTAAAATAATGGCAAACAAGGCTTGTAACGAAGTTGTGACCGTGGCAAATATGCCGATGACCGTTTTTGATATGATCTCTGCGATGCAGAATAAGTATGCTGACCGTGTGGCGTTCCGCTATGTGGAGGGCAAGGACACGGTGGTGGAAAAGACCTACGCTCAGTATGTGCAGGATATCCGCAAAGCGACCGGCTACCTGCAGCAGGAGCTGGGCGAGCCCAAGGGCAAGAAGATCGTCATCCTGAGCCGCACCAACTATGAGTACGGCGCGGTCGTTTTCGGCACCCTGATGGCAGGCGCTGTCATCGTGACCCTGAACCAGGGCAAGACCTGGGCCGAGCTGGAATATGAGCTGGGCATGGTGGAGCCGGACCTCATCTTCAATGACGGCATCGATTACGGCTACCGCGCCGAGCTGGAAGCACTCTACGGCGCTCGGCTCCGCCCCATGGATGCCTGGACCGCTGCCCCTGAGGCTGAGATGGTCAACCGCATCGACCACGAGGGGCTGCTGATGCTGATGTTCACTTCCGGCACCACCGGCCGCAGCAAGGGAGTGATGCTGAGCGAGAAGAACTACTTCACTGCCTGCCAGATGTACATCGATGGCCTGAAGTCCGTCCTTGACCATGAGGAGCGGCTGGTACCCCAGTACCTCGACCAGACCTTCAGCCACTTTACGCTGGTGCCCATGTTCCATCTGGCCGGTTTCATCTGCTACTTTGTCTATGGCGTGCAGGGCTGGACCCTGAATCTCTGCTGTGATGCCCGCGACCTGCGCCGGGATATGAGCCTGATGCACAGCGATGCCATGTCTACCCCTCCGGTGCTGGTGGAGATGATCTACAATGAGGTCAAGCGCGGCCATGCCGACCGCCTGAACGGGCTGTGGAACCTGAGCTGCAGCTCTGCCATCCTTGACCCCGCCATTCTGAGCGGTCTGGTGAAGAATGGCTTCTACATCAACCAGTGCTACTCCATGACCGAGCTGGCCGGCTATGGCCTGCTGAACGTGACCCAGGAGGGCGACCATCTGCGTGCCCTGGGCAAGCCGGACGGCTTCTGTGAGGTCAAGGTGGACGAGGCCGGCGAGATCTGCGTCCGCGGCGGCTGCGTGATGCTGGGCTACTATAAGGACCCCGAGGCCACTGCCGAGACCATCGACAAGGACGGCTGGCTCCACACCGGCGACCTGGCCCGCGTGGACGAGGAAGGCTACTACTATATGACCGGCCGCAAGAAGAACCTCATCATTCTGGACAGCGGCGAGAACGTCAGCCCCGAGGAGCTGGAAAAGCTGCTGGGCAAGTGCGATGCCATCAAGGAGTGCATCGTCAAGGAGATGGGCAAGAAGATCGGCACCGTGGTCTGCTGTGAGGATGACAAGCAGCAGCAGGTGAAGGATTTTGTCACCGAGCTGAACCGCACCCTGCCCATGTACAAGCGCATCTCCGTGGTGGAGTGCAGCGCCGAGCCCCTGCCCCGCAACGCGCTGGGCAAGCTGCTGCGCAAGTAAAACCAAACGGGAGAAAAAAGGAGCAGACCATGGTAAACAATGTCTATGATCTTGTCACCCGGACAATGGAGCAGGAATTCCCCGGGCGGGTGGCGTTCCGCTGGGTAGAGGATGCCACCGGCACCGTGAAGGAAAAGACCTATGCCGAGTATGCACAGGATATCCGCCGCGCCGCTGCCTGGTTTGCCCGGAACATCCCGGAAGTGGAGGGCAAGCGGGTGGTTCTGCTGAGCCGGAACTGCTATGAGTACGGCGTGAATACCTTTGGCGCTGTGCTGGCCGGGGCTGTTCTGGTAACGATGAACCAGAAAAAGACCTGGGACGAACTGAGCTGGGAGCTGGAGCTGGCAGAGCCTGCCCTCATCCTGAACGATGGGGTGGACTATGGCTGCCGTGACCAGCTGGAGGCTGCGTATGGGGAACGCCTGCGGCCGATGGATGTCTGGAAGGACACCGCGCCCGGCGGGCTGGAAAAGAAGATCGACCCCAATGCCCTGATGGTTATGCTGTTCACCTCCGGCACCACCGGCCGCAGCAAGGCCGTGATGCTGGCAGAGCGGAACTTCTTTACCGTGATGCAGATGCACGTTGCCATGGGCGACCACTTGCTGGACTTCAAGCACCGGCAGCTGCCCGAGGACAAAAACGATGTCCTGAGCAACTTTGCCATCCTGCCCCTGTTCCATCTGGGCACCTTTATCTGCCTGTTCTCCTGGCCCTTCAAGGGCTGGGCCCTGAACCTTTGCAGTGACCTGCGGAATTTCTACCGGGATCTGGGGCTGATGCACAGCGATTCCATTGCCGTGGCCCCGGTGCTGATGGAGAGCATCTACAAGGATGTCAAGCGCGGCCGCGCCGATAAGCTGAACGGCCTGTGGAACCCCTGCGGCAGCTCTGCCATGTTCGACAGCGAGCTGCTGCTGGGTCTGGTGGAAAACGGCATGTACATCACCCAGTGCTACGGCATGACCGAGACCTGCGGCGATGGTCTGGTGAACTACGCCCAGGCAGAGCCCCATATCCGGGCGCTGGGCAAGCCGGACGGCCACTGTGAGTACAAGCTGGATGAGACCGGCGAGATCTGCATCCGGGGCGGCTGTGTGATGCTGGGCTACTATAAAGATCCCGAAGCCACCGCCGAGATCATCGACAAAGACGGCTGGCTCCACACCGGCGACCTGGCCCGTGAGGACGAGGACGGCTATTACTACATGGTGGGCCGGAAGAAGAACCTGATCATTCTGGGCACCGGCGAGAACGTCAGTCCCGAGGAGCTGGAAAGAAGGCTCAACGCCTGCCCTGAGGTGCAGGAGTGCGTGGTCAAGGAGATGGGCAAAAAGATCGGCGCGCTGATCTGCTGTGCCGAGGAAAAGCAGGCGGAGGTCCGGGCCTTTATCACCGGGCTGAACCGTACCCTGCCGCTGTACCAGCGGATCACGGCGGTGGAGTTCAGTACCGAGCCCCTGCCCCGCAACGCCATGGGCAAGCTGCTGCGCAGGTAAGCGCGGAAATTGTAAAAAAAGCGCAAAACCGGGCGGTCGGTGTGTTGCATTTCCTCCATAAAACAGGTATTATAAAACACAGGAATGCCCCGTCGGCTGGCTAAATCGGCCCGGCGCGTGGCATACTGAAACTGCGCCCTTGCAGGCGATAAAAAATCCCTCACGGAAAGGAAGATTTTTTGATGGAAAGAGCAGAAATCATGTCTCAGATCCTGGCAATTCTGGAGGATGTGGCAGAGATCTCGCCCGAGGATGTCAACGAAAACAGCGTAATGATGGATGATCTGGATCTGTCCTCTATGGAGATCCTGACCGTCGTGGCCGATCTGGAAGAGACCTTTGGTCTGCGCATTCCCGAAAAGGAGCTGCGCAACTTTGTGACCATCGGCGATCTGGCCGATTATCTGGCCGAGAACGCGGGGTAAATTCCGGATGAATGCAGAGCAGCGTGCGGTGTTTCAGGGCATCGTCTACTACTACCGTGAAAATCAGGTCCTCTGCCGCTATCAGGCCACGCTGAAGGAGGCCGTTGCCCCGGCCCTTCTGCAGCAGGCACTGGATGCGGCCCGCCCGCTGGCAGAGTATTATTTCTGCCATGTGGTGTGGGAAAAGCGGGAGGCCCGTCTGGAGCCCAACACTGCCCCCTGCCGTGTGCGGCAGGGCAGCGCCCAGCCAAAGATCCCCGAAGAGACGAACGATTATCTCTTCTCGCTGGGCTATGAGGGGAATACGGTCTATCTGGACTGGTTCCACTTCCTGGCCGATGGCCGGGGCAGCGCGCCCTTTTTCACCCTGCTGCTCAAGCTCTACTGCAACCTGCGCTCCAACGCTGGTTTTGTGTGCGAGGCCCTTGCCTCTGACCCGCCCTACGATGTGGAACAGCTGCTGGCCCGCTACCCGGAGAGCCAGGTGGCCAACGACATGCAGAAGGACGTGCTGCAGATCCACGAGGGCACGCCTCATTTTCAGCGGCTGCGGCTGGACAGGCAGAGCCTTGTGGATCTGGCGCAGAAGGAGGGCGTGAAGCCCTTCAGCGCCCTCATGGGGCTGACCTGCCAGGCAGCGCAGCGGTATCTGGAAAAGAACGACCTTGTGTACAGCTATGCCGCCGACACCCGCGCGGCGCTGGGGGTGCCGCATGCCCTGTACAACTGCATTGCGTCCTTTCAGCTGTCCCTGCAGCTGGAACCGCAGGCCCGGCTCCACAGCTTTGCAAAGCGGCTCGACCATGAGATCCGGGAAAGCCTGACCCCGGAGCGCCGCCTGTTCCGCATGGCCGAACAGATGGGCTGGGTGTATCAGGTGTTCCGGCAGAAGGCCGCGCTCAAGATCAAGAAGCGTGTGTTCCAGATGGGCGAGTACATCAGTGGCTTCCCGGCAGATTTCTGGGTCAGCTACATTGGCAGCCCGCTGCTGCCGCACAGCCCGGAGCTGGAAGCGTACCTGACCGATTTCCAGACCTGGGTGCTGCCGGACGGTGCGTCCCTTGCAATGGAGGTCACCAGCCTGCACGGCGTGCTGACCTGCTGCATTGAGAACAAGGTGGACAAGCCCGGCTACCTCGAGGCCCTGCGCGACGTGATGGAGCAGGAGGGCATCAGGGTGCTGGAAGCGGTACATATTTCCTGAAGCAACAATAACAGCGAACCCCCTAGTGCAGATCGCACCGGGGGGTTCGCTGTTTAGTTAGCATCCTCACCCTCTCCGTCATTGCTTGCGCAATGCCACCTCTCCCGAAGGGAGAGGCAAGACATCACAGAGGGCAGATGCTGCTAAATCTTGGATTGCCCTTGGCTCCCCCTTTGGGGGAGCTGGCAAAGCCGAAAGCTTTGACTGAGAGGGTTCGCCACTTACCCCTTCAGCTGATTCCAGCTCCGAATAACCTCCCAGCGGCTGACGGAATCCTCCGCAGACGCATCCGGGGCGAGGAGCTGGTTCTCGATGGCCCATGCAAGGGCCTGCTGGACCGGGGCAGCATCGGCAGGGAGAAGAGCAGCGGGGGCCGGGGTCCCGGCGGCTTCCCACAGCAGCAGGGCCAGCTCTCCAGCGTTGTTGGGGATGGCCGCACCGGCAGGCAGAACGGTATTCAGGTACAGCTCGGTGCCGATCATGTAGCCGGTGTAGCCCAGCACGGCAGCGCCAGTACCGGCAACGCCGATCATGGCAGCCGTTTCCAGAATGCCGGGGCCGTCATCTTCGATGCTGGCTTCCCGGTACTGGGCTTCCACGGTAACGGTCTTGCCGTTTTCCACTGCATTGGCCGGGATGGTAAAGCTTTCGGCGTTGTAGGCCACATTGGGGTTGCCCAGCAGGCTTTCCTCACTGATGGTCCACTGGTCGAACACCATGCCCTCCGGCACGGCATCCGGGTTCAGGGTCACTTTTGCTTCTGCATCCACCGGCACGGTACCGCTGGTCAGCGCATCCCTTTCGCCGGTCGTAAAGCTGCCGCCCACCACTTTCAGGGTGTAGGTCTCCGGTTCCGGTTCCGGCTCGGGCTTGGGTTCCGGTTCGGGTTCCGGCTCGGGTTTGGGTGCCGGGTCGTTCAATCGCAGCTCAAGGTCAGCCGTAAGAGGCAGCTGTACTTCCCGTACCTTGCCGCTGCTCAGGGTCACATACAGGGTACCGGTGGGCTGACCGACCACATAAAGTTCATTGGCGGCGCTGTCCAGCGCAGTAGCTTCACCGCTCATTTTCAGCGCAGTGATTTTTCCGTTATCAGAAACGGTAATTTTCTTGGCGCTGTTTTCGCAGCCGGTGGGAACATTCAGGAACACGCCGTTCAGGGCGCTGCCGGTGACTTCTTTCAGGAAAATGCCGTTGGTGATGGTGGTGTTGCTGTCCACCGTAACCGGGCAGTTCACCGCCACCCCATGGGGGTTCAGGTCGGTGCCGTTAAAGTCATAGCTTTTCTCAGTAGCAGGCTCCAAAATCAGGGTGCCGTTTTTAAACTTCCAGCCGTTGCCGCTGTAATTCTGGGTGCCGCCCTTAGTGCCAACGGGGTAGCCGTTTTCGTCGATCACCAGCCGGGTCAGCTTGCTCAGGGTAACGGTGTCCGCATTGGCGGGTGGTGCGGTAAAAGTGACATAAAGGACCCAGCGATCGCTGGAGCTTTCTACCTTTCCGGCCCATTCAGTCAGAAGCATTTGCTGAGTATTGTCGATTGTAACATCAATAGGAAATGGTTGAAGGCCAAGGCGATTATGATACAGGACGGTGATACTAGTTGTATAGGAAGAATGGGGAATAATATAACGAGAGGCCTTGAAATATTCGATGCCTGCCTCGGTAGTACTGTCCGGGGATTCTACATTCAAAGTATAGCCAGCAGCAACCTTGTTACCATTTGGTCTTGTGGGAAAAACGCCGCCATTTATGGCACCACTATTAGAAAGACTAGAGACACTAAAGATACCACCTTCAATGGTTCCGGAAATGCTATTTGTAAAATTTAGAGACCCCGAAGCAGAAAGAAACTCACCGCCTGTAATGATGCCAGAATTTTCAAATGTTAAACTCTTACTACTCGAGGGGTGAAAGACTCCACCAGTAATCGTTCCAGAATTCGTTATATTATTTATAAAGCAACCATCTGTAATTGTGGCTTTTTCACCAATTTTGAGAGCGCATGCAAGGACGGTTCCAGTACCAGAAATAAGTTTGGAAAAATCGTAATCTGTCGGGCTGTCAGGATGCAGGTCAAGCGTTTGTGTAGAAGCGTCATAGCTCCAATCATCACCAGAACAATCTGTATCATGGTTTTTACCGGAACCGACAGGATAGCCATTTTTAATTTTTAATTGGCCGCCTTCCTCCGCCCACGCTGTGATTGCCGACACAGGCAGGAGCGTTACCGCCATACACAGCGCCACCAGAAGGCTGATAAGTCGTTTCTTCATAGGGGATTCCTCACTTTCCTTGCGCCGGTCTCCCGGCTGGGTGGTATGGGGGCTTATACTCTTCTACTTCCTATAATACAGAAAAAGAGGAATCCTTTCACCTGACTGGGAATTTTTTTTTTTTTTTTTTT
>OBIU01000111.1_pt1 | contig 50778 bp, 49 predicted proteins | sample 1519871 | NCBI WGS metagenome assembly OBIU01 (sample SAMN04209229, study PRJEB22552) | human gut metagenome | biome: gut; material: feces | host: Homo sapiens | place: USA: Oklahoma
CTCGCGACCCCCACCTTGGCAAGGTGGTGCTCTACCACTGAGCTACTTCCGCATGTAGTGTGTGTCTGTTTCAGAACACTTGAATATCATACCAAATAAAGTAACTCCTGTCAAGCATTTTTCCGTTCCCTTTTTTCCCATAAAATCACGATTTCGATTATTCGATGACTTTCGCCTTAAACACCAAGGCTACGTCGGCATCGGAACAGCAGAATTCCGCTTCTCCTGCCGGCTGTCCCGGAAGTTTTCCGCCATAGCGAAGGATGTCGATATAGGGAAAGGCACAGTGCATAGCCATGGGACAAATTTTACCTCGATCGCTGTCATAATCAAAGGTTTCGCCGATATGGTGGCCGCGATGGCAGCCCATGGTACCCAATTTTCCCGTAACGGTCAATTCTATTTTCGGTCTCTTTCCTCGTTCCATAAAAGAAGCAGCTCCTTTCTCTTATTTCCCCGTAGGGAAAGACGCGGGGCAGAAAGGTTATCCGCCCCGCGTCTGATATGTATGTCATTAAAGATTAAACAGTCTTCTGCCGTTTTCGGCCGTGATTCGGACCGCTTCTTCGGCACGGATGCCGCGAAGGGCTGCCAGTTCTTCGGCCACATAGCGGACATAGGCCGGTTCATTGCGCTGACCGCGATGGGCCTGGGGCGTCAAGTAGGGGCTGTCCGTTTCGATGAGGATCCGGTCTAAGGGAAGGTTTTCAGCGACCCGTCTGGCCCGTTTTGAATTGGGATAGGTCAGTGGCCCGTCAAAGCCGAAGTAAAAGCCCATACGGAGGAGCTCAGCCGTCATTTCAAGGCTTCCGGAGTAACAGTGGAAGACACCGCGGATTCCCTTACCGTATTGGCGAAGGATATCCAGCGTGTCGCCATGAGCCTCGCGGTCGTGAATGATGATCGGCACGTCGAGCTCGACGGCAAGCTTCACCATGTCGATGAAGACGGCCTGCTGGACGTCACGTTCCGGTTCCGGCCAATGATAGTCTAAGCCCACTTCGCCGATAGCGACGACTTTTTGCTCGCCACGAACCCACTGACGCAGCTTGGCAGCATCGTCAGGCGTCGCCGTTGCCGCCAGCTCGGGATGGATACCCACGGCGGCATAGACGCCGTCATGACCATTGGCAAGGTCGATGCAGGCCTGAGACGTAGCCATATCCGTTGCCGGGCACAGCATCAAGCCGACGCCGGCCTCGGCTGCCCGGGCCAATACGTCCGGACGGTCCGTATCGTAAGCGCTGTCATTGATATGACAGTGCGTATCGAACAACATTATCGTACGCGGCTGCCGGGAGCCATGCCGTCGACAAAGGCTACCTGCAAGTTGTCGTTGCCGTCAGAAGCTGCCAGGAGCATGCCCTTCGATTCGACACCGCAGAGTTTGACCGGCTTCAAGTTAGTGACGACGATGACGCAGTGACCGATGAGGTCTTCCGGTTTATAGTACAGGGAAATACCGCTGACGATCTGCCGCGTTTCGACACCGAGGTCGACTTGCAGTTTCAGCAGTTTTTTAGCCTTAGGAACTTTTTCGCAAGCTACGATTTTACCGACGCGGAGGTCGATTTTACCGAAGTCATCGATGGTGATTTCCGGTTTTACCGGTTCCTGAGCAGCCGGGCAGACAGGTTCGGCTTCTTCCTTCTTATCGTTCTTGGCTTCAGCGATTTCTTCGTCCAAGTCATAGCGCGGGAAGAGGGCCTGACCCTTTTCAACTTTCGTATCGGCCGGATACAGCCCCCACTGCTGCGCATCCTGGAGGTTGGCTTTAGCGAAATCGCCAAGTCCCAACTGATGCCACATATCGGCAGCACTGACGGGGATGAAGGGGCTGACCAGAGCAGCGATGATGCGCTGTGCTTCGATCAAGTTGTACAAGACCGTCTGCAGGCGCTGCGCCTTGGCTTCATCTTTAGCCAGGACCCACGGCGTCGTTTCGTCGATGTATTTATTGCTGCGGCGGATGAGAGTCCAGACGTCGTTAATGGCGTCGTTGATCTTCATGTCGTCCATGAGCGTTTCAAACTGCTTAGCCGTGTCGACGGCGCAGGCTGCCAAATCATCGTCCACAGCTTCTTTTACGGTCGGACCAGCGACGACACCGCCTTCGTATTTTTCGACCATGGCCAGGGTACGCTGCAAGAGGTTGCCCAAGTCGTTGGCCAGGTCGGAGTTGATGCGGTTGATAAAGGACGGCAGAGAGAAGTTACCGTCTTGGCCGAGACGGATTTCCTTCAAGAGGTAATAGCGAAGGGCATCGGCACCATAGCGGTCGATCAAGGGAATGGGATCGACGACGTTGCCCAAGGATTTACTCATCTTGGTCCCATCGACGATGAGCCAGCCGTGACCGAAGACCTTTTTCGGCAGGGGAAGTCCGCAGCTCATGAGCATGATCGGCCAGATGATGCTGTGGAAGCGGACGATTTCCTTACCGACCAGGTGGAGGTCAGCCGGCCAGAATTTTTTGAACTTTTCAGGATCATCGAGATATCCTGCAGCCGTTACGTAGTTGACCAATGCGTCGAACCAAACGTAGACGACGTGCTTCGTATCCCAAGGCACTTTGATGCCCCAGTCGAAGGATGTACGGGAGACGCAGAGGTCTTCGAGACCACTTTTAACGAAGGAAATCATTTCGTTGCGCCGCGATTCCGGCTGGATGAAATCGGGGTTTTCGTCAATAAATTTCAGCCACTTATCGGCGTATTTATTCATCTTTAAGAAGTAGGCTTCTTCCGAGACGAGTTCCAGCGGCCGGCCGCAGTCCGGGCAGATGTGTTTGCCTTCAGGGAGCTTATTTTCCGGCCAGAAGGTTTCACAGGGCGTACAGTACCAGCCCTTATATTCGCCTTTATAGATGTCGCCATTATCGTAGGACTTCTGCATCAAGGCCTGGACGACTTTTTCATGGCGTTCTTCCGTCGTCCGGATGAAGTCATCATTGGAGATATTCAGTTTTTTCCACAACTCTTGGAAGAGCGATACGATTTGGTCTACATATTCAATGGGCTTAACGCCTTTTTCTTCAGCAGCCCGCTGAATCTTCTGGCCGTGTTCGTCAGAGCCGGTCAGGAAAAAGACGTCGTCACCGCGCAGGCGGTGGAACCGAGCCAAGGAGTCGGCAATCGTCGTGCAGTACGTGTGCCCAATGTGAAGTTTGGCGCTTGGATAGTAAATCGGTGTGGTGATATAATACTTTCTTTTTTCAGACATGGGATTTCCCTCCTATACCGACAAATGAGCCGGTGTTATAAACTAAGCGCAGCCTGGTATACACTACGTTTGGGCACGCCGCACCGTCTGGCGACAGTCCGGACAGCCTCTTTCTTATCAACGCCCTGTTCCATCAGTTCCCGGACCAGGGCTGCATAATCAACATTTTCAGGATCGGCTTCTTCAGCCGTTTTGGTCATCCCTTCTACGAGGATGACGAATTCACCGCGCGTTCCCTGCTCGGAAAGGGCGGTTTGAAGCTCGCTGAGCCTGCCGTGGAGATACTGTTCATACCGTTTGGTCAGTTCCCGGCAGAGAACAGCCCTTCGGTCGCCCAGCACTTCCTGCATTTCACCCAGGACCTGCCGAATACGGTGAGGGGCTTCATAAAAAATGAGGGTTCCCTCATAGGCCTCGACGGACTGCAGGGCCGGCAGGCGATGTTTCTGCGTCTTCGGCAAAAAGCCGACAAAGGTGAACCGCGTCGTATCCATGCCGGAAGCGATGAGCCCCGTAAGGCCAGCATTGGCCCCCGGCAGAGGGACGATAGGAATATCGGCTTCCAAGGCCAGGCGGACCATATCACTGCCGGGATCACAGATAGCCGGCATGCCGGCGTCACTGACCAGGGCAATCATCTGGCCGTCTTGCAATTTTTCAATGAGCTGCGGCCCTTTTTCAGCTTTATTATGTTCGTGATAGCTGGTAAGGGGCGTATCGATATCATAGGCCATGAGCAGCTGTTTCGTATGGCGCGTATCTTCCGCCGCAATGAGGTCGGCTTCTCGAAGGCAGCGTACCGTGCGGTACGTGATGTCCTCTAAGTTGCCGATCGGCGTCGGGCAGAGATAGAGCGTCCCCTTTTGAAAAACTTCCGGCATAATACTCCTTTCACAGAAAAAAGACGGCTGACAAAGGACACCGCCTTATCTTCCATATAAGCGATCCACGGCCTCACTATAGCTTCCATCGGCCTTATGGACGATGAGCGGCGGCAGGACGGAAAGGCCTTTACCTCCGCCATGGATGCCCTCAATGAGGAACAGCTTGGCCTCTTTATCGGGGCGACCATGAATCATCTGCAGGACCTTAGGCTCGATGTCACGGGCCCGCAGTGCTTCTAAAATATCCGTCAGCCGCTCGGTAATATGAACCATGCGAAAACGACCGTGATACTTCAACGCGTATTTTGCCGCATCGAGGACATCGTCTAAGGACGCCGTTTCTTCATGGCAGGCTCTTCGGATTCCGTCGACGTCGCTGTAGGCGCCGCGGCTTTTTTCCCGATACGGCGGGTTGGCATAGACGGCGGCAAAGGCCCCGGACGGCGCCCATTCCCGGATGCGGCGATAATCGCCTTCGACGATGCGGATGCGGTCATCGCGTCCGTTTAAAGCCACGTTGCGGCCGGCAATATCGGCCATAACCGGATTCAATTCAATCCCCGTCAGGTCGCGTGCACCGCGAGCCGTCAGGATCAAGGGAATGGCCGCTGTCCCCGTCCCCAAATCAAGAGCCGGCCCATGGGGCACGGCTCCAAAATGAGCTAATAAAACGGTATCGATGGAAAAACAGAACTGATCGTCCCGCTGAATGACCTTCATCCCGTCGAGGATCAAGTCATCCAACCGTTCGTGAGGACCAAGCTCAATTTTCATGTTCCGTTTCTCCTACGTCGGACCAGGGAACGTTGATATTATGGCCCGATTCAAGCTGTACTTTGACAGTCTTATCTTTCATGTGAACGCGAAGGACCGTACCGACGCCTTCATCGGTCATGACCCGTTTGCCGACGGCCGGCGGCTTCTGCTGTTCACAGCCTTTCTGCTGGCAGTTGCAGCACTTCAGTTCGCCAGACGTATAGAGCTGGTTTTCATACCGCAGGCAGCACATGAGGCGGCCGCAGATCCCCGAAATCTTGGTCGGATTGAGGGACATGCCCTGGCCCTTGGCCATGCGGATCGACACGGGCTTGAAATCCCCGAGGAAGGTCGCGCAGCACAGCGGCCGGCCGCAGTAGCCGATACCGCCGATCATCTTGGCTTCATCGCGAAGGCCAATTTGGCGAAGTTCAATACGAGTACGAAAGACCGAAGCCAAATCGCGGACCAGTTCGCGGAAGTCGATACGGCCGTCAGCCGTAAAGAAGAAGATGATTTTTCCCATATCGAAGGTATAATCGACATCGATGAGCTTCATCGGCAGCTTGTGCTTGGCGATTTTCGTCAGGCAGATACCGAAGGCTTTCTTCTCCCGTTCCTTATTCCGCTCAACCTGGCGCAAATCCTTGGCCGTAGCCTTGCGGATAATCGGCTTCAGCGGCTGGACGACTTCCGAATCATCGACGTCGCGCGGCGGAATGACGACGTTACCAAACTCCATCCCTCGCGCCGTTTCTACGATGACTCCGTCATCCAAGGCGAGCTCAATATTATCGGGATCAAAATAGTATATCTTTCCAGCAGGTTTAAAACGCACACCTACAACGATCACTTAAAATCCTCCTTTGAGCCGTATCGTCCGGAGACTGACATAGTCCCAAACTAAGCGGACATTGACATGGCGCGTCACCGCTTCCAGCGCTTCATGAAGCACTGACGACACGGCAAAGACGGCATCATCCGTCCAGTACGGCAGTAATTCGGTCATATCGGAGATATAACCTTTTAAACGGACATATTCCTGGCCGGCTCCGCTGCGCAGGACGGCCATGTCCCGCAATAAGAGACTGATCCAGCCTAAGATTTCCGTCGTTTCACGATCGGTCAAATTGGCCGATACGACAAGCCATTTCGAATAAGGACAGGCATGTTTGGCCATAATCGTTAAGAAGTCCACGGCAAAATGGGCCTTCTCCGTTCCATGCCCGTCGAGATAACGAAGGACGGTGCGGACAATACCGCCGCCCCACAGGATAGCGTCGTCCAAATTACCGCCGCTGCGGTGAAGCCGCTGCAGTCCCTCCCGCATCTCATCGTCTCCGACAGGATCAAAGGTAAAGGTAACGCAGCGCGACAGAATCGTCGGCAGCAGCAAATCAGGCTGATCCGTAACCAGAATGAAACAGACGCCGGACGGCGGCTCTTCCAAGGTTTTCAGCATACGATTGGCAAATTCTACATTCATCGTCTCTACATGGTCGATGATGCAAATCCGGCGCCGGCCTCGTTCGCCTTGAAGGGCTAATACGCCTTGGAGCTGCCGAAATTGATCCACCTTCAGCATCGCCCCCATCGGCGCCAGATAAAAGGCGTCATCTCCATCGGCGACAAGGGCTTCGTCGTCTGAGGGAGCCAAGTCGCGAAAGACGGGACGACCCGCCAAGGCTGAAGCAACAGCAACGGCCATCATGGTTTTGCCGACACCGGCAGGGCCGGCGAAAATCATGGCGTGAGGGAGGCGGTCTTCATCGATAAGACGAGCCAATTTTGCCTTCAATCGGCGATGGCCGATGATAGGATCAAACAAGGTCTCATCCATAGCTTTCACCTCCCTATTAAGAAATACCTTAATAACTTATTATATTAAAAAATCCCTATAAAGTCTAGTATTTTCAGTACCTGCCAGGGCCGCATCGGGCTGGTATTTATTGATGGACAGGCTGTATGCCCGTTTCCAAAACACGGCGGTATACATCGTCATGAATGGCCTCGATGGTACGGAGCTGCCCGCCTTCAGCGCAGGCAATCCGCTTCCATTCATAGCGATGCGCCAGTTCATCATACGCTGCATGGCATTTCGCCAGAAACTGCCCGTTTTTTTCATGGATGTCCCCGGTCTCACCACCCGTTTTTCCGACGCGGTCAGCCATCAGCCCCTGGGTTACCGCTAAGGGTACGTCGAGGAGAAAGACGGCATCTGGTTCGGGCAGTCCCATCTTTCGGAACTCGAAATCCTCAAGCCAATCGAGGTAGTTTTTACGAAGGTCCGCATCGTCGATCTTAATCATTTGATAGAGCATATTGCTCGTCGTATAGCGGTCGGCAATGACGATGCCGCCTTGATCATAAAAGGCCTTCCACTTCATTTGATAGGACGCAAAGCGGTCGACGGCAAAAAAAGCAGACGCGGCATAAGGATTGACTGCATCGGCATCGCGGCCGAAGTCGCCGCGCAAATACATTTTGACGAGGGCACTGGAATCACTGTCATAATCAGGATAGCTGACGGCCATAACGGGATAGCCGTCGTTCTTCAGATGCTCCGCCAGAAGCTTGGTCTGCGTCGCCTTTCCGCTGCCGTCGCCGCCTTCAATAATGAATAATTTACCCTTCATGGGAATCCTCCTTCTGCACGCGTATCGTCTGTAAAGTTCCGTCAGCCGGGCCATTGGGTTTGTAGCCTTGCCCCATCTTATGATGGATATATTGTTGGCAGGCCTCGGTAATGATTTCACCGGCCGCCAGGGCCGGAATACCCGGCGGATAAAAGGTCACCGTTTCAGCTGCCACACGGCCACCGGCTTCGTCGAAGGGAATCTGTTCCACCGGCCCGTTCCAAACCTTGCGCGGAGCAGCAGCAACCTGGGGCACGGGAAGGGGCGGCTCATCACCGGGTGCAGCTGCACAAAGAGTTTTTCCTGAGGCAATAGCTCGGCAGGCATCGACAAGGGACTGAGCCGTTTCCTTCGTATCGCCCAGGGTAATCAAGGCCAGGACGTGATTTCCGGCGACCAATTCCACTTCAATGCCTTCTCGACGCAAGCATTTTTCGGCTTCGATACCATCGAGGCCGACTCCGGAAAAATCGATGGTGATCTTCGTTTCATCAAAGCCGGTGACGACAACGCCGTCCACAATATCCCGGCCAAACGAAGATAGACCCGGAATGGCATTGATTTCCTGCCTCACGTATCGAGCTAAGGAGAGCGCCGATTCCAAAAGGTCCGACCCATGGAGAGCCAATTGCTGCCGCGCACTATCAAGGGACGCCAAGAACCAGTAATGAGGACTCGTCGACTGGACGACAGCCATGGACGCCGCCAGGCGGTCGCTCAAGGGAAAACCGCGGCGGCAGTGAAGCATCGACGTCTGGGTCAAAGAGCCGGCCATCTTGTGCGTGCTTTGGGCAACGCAGTCGGCTCCGCACTGCAGGGCTTCCTTGGGAAGATCCGGTAAAAAGCCTAAATGAGCCCCATGGGCTTCATCAACGAGGACAAAGAGCCCTTTTTCATGGGCATAAGCGGTCATGGCTTCTAAGTTTCCAGCGATTCCATCGTACGTCGGATAGGTAAAGACGACGGCCTTGGCTTTCGGGTGGGCTTCTATGGCCTTTTTTAACGCCGATACATCCGGCCCCAGCGACACTTGCCGAGCTTTATCAAAACGGCTTTCCATATAGACCGGAATGGCACCGCTTAAGATGAGGCCGCTGATGACGCTCTTATGCGCTTCTCGTGGGATGATGATTTCATCGCCATCTCGGCAGACTGCCAAAATCATGGCCTCGATACAGGCCGTCGTCCCATTGATGGAAAAGAAGGTGCGACCGGCACCGTAAAGGTCGGCTGCCAATTCCATGGCTTCTTTCAACGCTCCTTCCGGCTGAAATAAATCATCCAAAGCATACATGACGCCAAGGTCTCTTGAAAGGGCCGGGCCAAAGAGTTTCTCCTGATACGTCGAAATGCCCTGTCCTAATTTATGGCCCGGCGTGTGGTAGGCCTTCATCTTCAGCCGACAATAGGCTTCCAATGCTTCGACAAAAGGCGCCCGCTGTTGTTTTTCTCTATTCATAAAATTCTCAATACCTCATATATATTTCAAAAAGCCACTCAGTAAGGCATGACTTTTTTCATAAGAAAATTGTTTCATCTGTTTCAAGGATTGCTGCAGCGATTCCTGCAGTCGGTAGTCCGACAGCTCTTCCGGCTTCACCCAGCGATAGTCCCGATGCTCATCCGATACGACGACCTGTTCAGAATCGGCCATGGCCGTAAAAATGACGCCATTTAAAAATTGGCCGTCGGCCTTCTGATAGCTCCAAATACCGGCAGGCGCTTCTAAGACAATGGACAGGCCCGTTTCTTCCTTGACTTCCCGCCGTAGTCCGGCTTCAAAATCTTCATGAAAGAGCAGTCCTCCGCCGGGAAATTCCCAAGGGTGCAGGCCTTCTATATCATTTTTCTGCAAGATCAGCAGCTTTCCGTCGTGAAAGACCATCGCCTTGACACTGAGTCCCATCAATACATTCCTTTCCTGCGCCATAGTATCAACTCCTTATCCGTACCTCACCTACAGTTTGAAAATTTCGATTAACTTTAATTATATCATATCGGGCAAATGAGCTGACAGGCAAATCGCAAAGCCCGGCGGCCGCCTTTAAAAAAGCCCGTGCATAGAGGACAGAATCCCGTCCATCTGTCTTATTTACACCTCGCATTATATAGGTTAAAATTATAGTACAGTTTACTTAGAGGAGGTCTTTTTATGACTACCAAACGCGTCCTTGCGATTCACGATTTATGTTCCTTTGGCCGCTGCTCGCTCACGGCAGCCATTCCGGTCATTTCTGCCATGGGCTTTCAGGTCTGCCCTTTTCCCACGGCGATTTTCAGCAATAATCTGACCTATGGCGATTTCACCTTTTCCGATTTCACGCCCCATATGACGGAATTTATGGATAAATGGCAAAAATTAGGCTATGAATACGATGCGATTTACAGCGGATTTTTAGCCGATGCCGGTCAAATCGAAGTCGTCGCCGATGCTATTTCCCGCTTTGCCAAAGACGACAGCCTCATCGTCGTCGACCCTGCCATGGGCGATAACGGCAATCTCTACCCGGTATTCACGCCGGCCATCGTTCCGGAAATGCGAAAACTCATCGCCAAGGCAACGGTGATTACTCCGAATTATACCGAAGCCTGCTTATTAGCCGGGATTCCCTACAGTGAAGACCTTCCGAAGACGACGGAAATGCTCGATCTGTGCAAGACCTTATCCGACATGGGACCGGAAAAAGTCGTCATTACCAGTGTCGCCAGCGATATGAACACCAGCAAAATCGTCAGCTATGATACGACGACGGCCTCCTTCGACGAATACCCGGTCCTCCGCCTGCCCTTCAGTACCTGCGGAACAGGCGACCTCTTTACCAGCGTCCTTACCGGGGCTTTGCTCCAGGGTACGATGCTCCATGCGGCCATCAAAAAAGCAGCCGACTTCCTGAGCTACGCCATTAACTATACCCATAAATCCGGCAGCGATCCCCGTGAAGGCGTCCAGGTAGAGCCCTGCTTAGGACAATTACTGAAAGATTAATTGTAAACCTTATAAATTCCAAATTAGTTGACCTTAAAGGCACTGTTTGCTATAATACACCTTGTGTAACGAGTCCTGTATTTATAGTAAGGAGTGCTTTTATCATGTCTGAATCACGAGAAAAGACGATGCGCCTGACGCACATCGCCCTGTTGATCGCAATGAACTGTATTTCCGCCTATCTGATCATTCCCCTGCCCTTTTCCCAGTCCCCCCTGGCGCTGCAGACATTGATCGTCAACTTAGTGGCCTTCCTCTTGCCGCCAAAAGATGCCGCCATCACCATGCTGGCCTATATCGGCATCGGCCTCATCGGAGTGCCGGTATTCACAGCTGGAACCTCCGGCCCCGGTAAGATGTTTGGTCCCACCGGCGGCTACATCTGGGCCTACGTCGTCGCCGTCTACCTCATGTCGGCGTTAAAAGGGAAAACATATAATTTGAAGCGCTATTCCCTCGTCGCCATCGTCATCGGCATTCCTATTATCTACCTCGGCGGGGCCATTCAGCTCCACTTCGTTACGGAAATGCCCTGGGCTGCCGTCATCACCAGCGGCGTCTTACCCTTCATCCCTTTGGATATCGTAAAAAGCATCCTGGCCGCCATCTTAGCCAAACCGCTGCTGAATATAATAGCGATAAGAAACACCCAACCGTAAAAACATACTTTCCCATATCTGAAAAAGCACGTCCCCCTTAACGTTAGTTTTAAAAAGCGAATAGAAAATAATATTCCATCATAACCCCGGCCGCATTAATCACGAGTCCCAATAAATAAGCGGATGTCCTCTGTGCTAATCACAGAGGGCATCCGCTTTATATTACGCTATATGCACTTATAAAAGAGACTTTCCAATATTGCCTTTAATAGGCCAAAATTTTGTCTAAAAGCGATATGATGCCTTTCTCCTAAACAGCATCTGCTGAATAAATGGCTAATGTTTTCTACCTAGTCATTACTCATTTATGACGCCCCAGCGCATCCACAGACATAATTGCGTTATATACGTCTTCTACAGTAATATCTGCGCGGACATTCTTTGTAAATTGGCTGGGGGCATTGGCTGTCTCTGCGACTTTACGAAGTTCCGGTTCGTTAACTTCCGTAACACCTAAATCAGCCAGGCAAGTTGGCAATCCCACTTGTCGAAGATACGAAAGGACTTCATCTCGTTCTTGTTCAGACGCCTGTTCCAATTGCAGCTGTACCAACAATCCAAAGGCCACCTTTTCGCCATGAGATGCCCCTTTTGCCTGAGAAAGATAGGCCAACCCATCATTTACTGCATGTGCGGCCGCCAATCCACCGGACTCAAAGCCAATCCCGCTCAAAAATACGCAGGCCTCGACTACAGCTTCTAATGAAGGCGTAACAATATGCTGTTCTACAGACTTAAGGGCGTCAACCGAATGTTCACGCAGTGTTTGATAGCATAATTCTGCTAAGGCTAATGCCGTTCTGGAGCACTGCCCTCTGGCCATCGTTTTTGCGCCGCTCCGCCAGCAGGCTCTCGCCTCAAAGTACGTAGCTAATGCATCGCCCATCCCGGAAACCAAATACTTTTTAGGCGCTTGTGCAATTAACTCCGTATCCACAAGAACCACATCGGGGTTCCGATTCATCATGAGCGCTTTTACAACAACGCCTTCGTCATTATAAATAACGGCAACACTGCTGCAGGGAGCGTCATTGGATGCAATCGTAGGGATAAGAATAGTTGATACTCCACCCATATTCGTTGCAGCTGCCTTTGCAGTATCAAGGGCTTTGCCGCCGCCAACACCAATAATGGCATCACAGCCATGGTTTTCCGCGACCATAACGGCATCGGCAATAGCCTGCTTAGAGCATTGGCCGCCAAACTCCCAATAAACCGCCTGTTTGCCAACCTCATTTAAAGAATCCATAATCCGTGTTCCGACACGCTTCTTGTTATTCGGCGATCCCACGATCAAGAAAGATGTACCCAGCTTCTTTACATATTTACCGAGTCGATCTAATTCACCGGCCCCTTGCACGTAATATCCGGGGGCTTTAATCCCAATGGTCATTCTACACTTCCTTTTTATCTAATTTATTTTTCGCGTTCCAGCTTGTCGATTTCCGTTTCCAAAAGCGCCAGCTCTTCGGAAGACCTGACCCAAACCATCTTCAGCCTGGCAGTGAGTCCGTCAGTACATGCACACGCGCTCGGACAGCCGCATACAATAATCCATATGTCTTGTGTCAATTCTCCGTCCAGAACACCATAATACCGGTTTTCCGGATGTCTTTTCTTGAAGCCTTCGATTAACTTAACGCGATCATACTGACTATTACAGCCACCGCAATACTTAATTCCAATATTCATCAAAGATTGCCTAACCCTTTGAGGCTCTCAACATGTCCCGAGCCTGCTGCAGTAAATCTTCACTGACACAATTAAACACAACCGTTTGGAATTGAGGAAACGCGTTTAATATCTTTTCCCGAATAAAATTGCCGGTAACCGTTAAGGCACTGGGGCAAGTACTGCATCTCCCGGATAATTTAACATTAATCGTTCCTTCATCAATAGATTGAATCATAATGTTTCCATCATGGGCTGCTAATGCCGGACGAATTTCCAAATCCAAAAGAGCTTCCACCTGCTGCCTAATGTCATTACTCACATCAGTCACCTGCCTTATTCAGTCACATGTGCCAATGTTTTGGCTAATTCCTTTTTCATAGCAAGATTACCCTGGCGCGAAATCATAATACGCTGAGCCTGGGGAGAGCCGGCACCATGCATGGATTCGGTACGATAACCAACCGCAGCCGTTCCTAAGCAAAGATTTTCAATCAGGCGTAAAACCTTCAGGCGATTTTCAGTAGAAACTACACCTACGCCCTTTAAATATTTTTCTACGTATTTACCTAACTTAGGATCTCTCAAGTCCAATTCAGACGGTGCCGTTACCATGAGGCCTCCGGCAATATCTTCTGCAAGCCGAACAATTTCATAAGGGAATCTCGTGACATTCTGCTTACAAACATTGGCCAGAAGCATATCAATCAAATAATTTCCAGACTCGGTTTTTCTTCCCAATGCCGAGCATGCGATCCCACAGCTGTATAGGGTTTCATTCAAGTGCTGCATTTCAATAATTTTATCTTTAACATGCGATGCATTTGCACAGCCATTGTATTCAGCAATCAAAGCCGTTGCGCCGATGAGGACATCGCCTACGCCGACTTTACAGCCGCCATAGGACTGACGGTGATAACCGGCAAATCGTTCTACCATCATTCCGGCGAATTCTACTTCACCATTAAGGAAAATTTGGTCATTCGGAATAAATACATTGTCGAAAATTACCAGTGCTTCAGTACCGCCAAATTCCGGATTTCCTGTATCCATCGGTGCGCCTTCAAGCTTACGAGTATCGCAGGATTGACGGCCGACAATCATAAAGATCCCTTCCGCATCAGTACGGCAATGGAAGGATACAGCATAATCTTTATCAGCCTCACGCATCGCAATGGTCGGCATAACAATAACTTCATGGGAGTTAATGAACCCGGTCTGATGTGCTTTGGCACCACGTACAACAATCCCGTCGGGACGACGTTCTACGACATGTAAAAACAAGTCCGGATCGTCTTGTTCATGGGGAGCTTTACCTCTGTCGCCCTTAGGATCTGTCATTGCACCATCAACAGTCCAGTCTTCTTCCTGTACTTTTTTCAAGAAGTTAACAAAATTTTCATGGTAGTGAGTCCCATATTTTTTGTCGATTTCATAGGTTGTGGAATATACGGCATTCGATGCATCCATCCCTACGCAGCGCTGGAAACAGGAAGCCGTTTTTTGACCCAACAAACGCTGCATTTTAACCTTATTCATTAAGTCGTCTGCACTTTGATGAATATGTGTAAATCGATTAATCTTTTTCCCGGTTAAATGCGACGTTGTCGTCATTAAATCTTCGTATTCCGGCATCTGTGCCAAATCATAGGTCATACGAACAGAATTAAGCGAGGGCCGCAGAATGGGATCATCGACAGGACACTCCACTTTTTTCCCAAACATATATACCTGTAAATTCAGTTTTCTCATGCTTTCAATGTATTGTTCTCCGGTTTTCAGTGTCATAAGGCATTCCTCCTTAACGTATAATTATATGAATTTTATCCTTGTTTCAGTATAACAGCCTTACCGTCAGTCACGATAACGCCATCTTGATTGGTAACGGTCGTCTTATATATCAAGCGTTTCTTTTCCGGAATTTTTTCGATCAGTTCTGCAACGCACGTAATCGTATCGCCAATCCGGACAGGTGCTTTAAATGCAAGATCTTGAGAGCAGTAAATCGATCCGCCGTGAACCGCTTTGGTGATTGTCGTAGAAATGATACCGGCTGATAAGATGCCGTGGGCAATTCGACTCTTAAAAATCGTTTTTTCCGCTTCTACTTTATTTACATGAATGGGATTGAAATCCCCTGTGATTCCGGCAAATAAGTAGACATCAGATTCGCTGATCGTTTTGCCGAAAGAGGTTTTATCACCAATTTTCATTTCATCATATGTCAAAATATCGTCCATTTCTCCTGCCTCCACTTCATCATATTGCCTTCATTTACTGCAGCAGTGCGCCTGAGATAACCATCTTTTGAACCTGATTGGTGCCTTCATAGATTTGCGTAATTTTGGCGTTTCTCATCAGTCGCTCTACACCATATTCGCGAATATAACCATATCCGCCTAAGATTTGCACAACATCGGTAGTAATCGCCATGGCAGTATCCGAAGCATACATTTTAGCCATAGCGGCTTCTTTCGAATACGGGAGTCCTTGGCCTTTCAAATAAGCAGCACGATAAATCAGTAAACGAGCTGCGTCGAGGCGAGTAGCCATATCCGCTAACATAAAGGATATCGCTTGAAATTTACAAATCGGTTTACCAAACTGCGATCTTTCTTTAGAATATTTGACAGCTGCATCCAATGCCGCCTGCCCAATCCCCAAAGCCTGTGCCGCAACGCCAATTCGTCCGCCATCAAGACTGGTCATGGCAATTTTAAATCCTTTGCCTTCTTGACCTAACAAGTTTTCTTCGGGGACCTTGACGTCCTGGAAAATCAGTTCCATCGTCTGTGAACCATGAATCCCCATTTTATGTTCTTTCTTACCGAAGGTAAATCCCGGCATTCCTTTTTCCAAAATAAACGCCGAAATGCCTTTCGTACCTTTCGACTTGTCCGTCATGGCAAAAACGACATAAATATCAGCTTCGCCGCCATTCGTAATAAAACATTTACTCCCATTCAGCAAATAATAGCCGTCCTTCTTTTCTGCATGCGTTTGCTGCGATGCCGAGTCGGTTCCGGCATTAGGTTCTGTTAACCCAAAAGCGCCTAATTTAGATCCTTCCGCCAAAGGAGTTAAATATTTCTTTTTCTGTTCATCCGTGCCATATGTAAAGATCGGCCATGCACACAAGGATACCGACGCCGCATAACTGCAGGCAATAGAATCATCTACGCGGGATAATTCTTCATTGGCTAAAATATAGCTTAAGTAGTCGCCGTCGCTGCCGCCGTATTCTTCCGGGAAAAAGATCCCCATAAGACCAAGTTCTCCAATTCTATCTAGAATGCCCCGGTCAAAAACTTCTTCTTCATCGCGCTGTTCCACCGTAGGGAGAATTTCTTTGTTCGCAAAATCACGTACCATTTTAATGATCATGCGTTGTTCATCAGAAAATTGAAAATCCATCTATCGTTCCAACCCCTTTGTCATATTCTCTATAACTCGATTATTTTTATAATAAGGAGCTTTGCCGCACTCCAGAATAGAAATATTCCCCTTTATACAATACAGCAAAGCTCCTCGCAGTTACTTAATTTTTATTTACTTTCTGCCATTTTTGCATATTTAGCGTATCTTTCTTTCGCTTCTCGAATCGTCTTCGTATACAGTTCTTCTGCACGTTCCGGGAAATTAATCTTCAAGCGGTTATAACGATTTTCTCCGCTCAAATACTCTCTCAATTTATCCGAATTCGGTTCCGGAGAATCAAGCTGGAAGGGGTTTTTCCCTTCTGCAGCAAGACGAGGATCGTAGCGATATAAGTGCCAATAACCGCATTCTACCGCTTTTTTCATTTCCAGCTGAGTCGATCCCATGCCGGCCTTGATACCATGTTCCAAGCACGGGCAGTAGGCAATTACAATCGACGGACCCGGATAGGCTTCAGCTTCCCGAATAGCTTTCAAAGTCTGTGCCTGATTGTATCCCATAGCAACCTGAGCAACATATACATATCCATAAGTCATGGCAATGGCACCAAGGTCCTTTTTCTTGACCATCTTACCGCCCGCAGCAAATTTAGCAACGGCAGCCGTCGGCGTAGCCTTGGAAGATTGACCGCCCGTATTCGAATATACTTCCGTATCCATGACAAGGATGTTAATATTGCGGTTTTGAGCAATAACATGGTCAATTCCGCCAAAGCCGATATCGTAGGCCCAGCCGTCGCCGCCAAAGGCCCATACGGATTTTCTTGCTAAGAATTCTTTATTTTGTAAAACAAATTCAACATCTTCATTTGCAGGGACTTGTTCCAATGCCTGAATCAGCTGGTCTGTTACGTCGCGCGATTTACTGCTGTCCTGATAGGACTCTAAGTAATTATCGACGGCTTCAACAGCAATCCCGTCTTTCTTCATAGACTGCAGATGGATTAATAATTCTTTTTGAATCGCATCTTGTGCCCGCAGGAAACCATAGGCAAATTCCGCATTATCTTCAAACAGGGACTGTTCCCAGCAAGGGCCAAAACCACGGGAATCCTTGCAGTACGGAGTCGTCGGCAAAGAACCGCCGTAAGCTGACGAGCAACCGGAAGCATTGGCTACATACATTCTGTTCCCGAAAAGCTGTGTAACTAATTTAATGTAGGTTGTTTCTGCACAACCGGCACATGCAGGCGAGAACTGGAAGTACGGTTTAGCAAACTGGCTTTCTTTAACGGTTTTGTCACTAATAACGTCTTTCTTCAGATATTTTTCATCCATAGCAAAGCGATTGAAATTCTCCTGCTGCTGTGCTTCTTCTTCCATGGGAACCATGGTAAGGGCGCCCTTTTCTTTCATCGGACATACGCTTACACAGACACCGCAGCCAAGGCAATCGTACGGGGAAACCTGCATCCGGAAATGATACTGACTCAACTTAGCGCCTTTGGCTTTAGCCGTTACGAACGATTCAGGAGCCTGTGATACTTCCTCTTCATCCAGCAACACCGGACGGATGGCAGCATGGGGGCAAGACATGGCGCATGTATTACACTGAACACAAGCTTCAGCGTTCCAACGCGGCACATTGATGGCTACACCACGTTTACTATATTCCGTCGTTCCAAGCGGCCAAGTACCATCAAAGCAGTTGTGCTTCTTAAAGACCGAAACAGGAAGCGAATCGCCTTCCTGACGGTTCATCGGTTCTACAATGTCGCGAATAAAATCGGGAACCTGAGAGAAATCATGTTCAGGATCTTTTGCATCAGCCCATGCATCGGGGATGTCTACCTTAACAACGCCAACAATACCAGCATCGATAGCATTATTATTTTTATCTACGATTTCCTGACCACCCTTTTTGAAATAGCTGTCGTAGTTGCCTTGTTTCATAGCATTGACGGCAATATCTAAAGGTATAATCTTAGTCAGTTCAAAGAATGCTGCCTGTAAAATGGTGTTAACACGATTGCCAAGACCGATTTCACCGGCAATCTTCGTAGCATCGATCGTATAGAAGCGTGCATGTTTGTTATACAAATCACGTTTCATCTGAGCCGGAAGCTGTGCTTCTAACTCTTCCTTATTCCAAGGACAATTTAATAAATACACACCACCATCTTTTAAATCTGCGGTCGTATTGTATTTATGAACATACGTAGGTGCATGACAGCCTACAAAATCCGCGGAATCCACAAGATACGTAGCATGAATGGGATGATCACCAAATCTGAGGTGAGACTGCGTTAAGCCGCCTGTTTTCATGGAGTCATAAGAGAAATATGCCTGTGCATACTTATCAGCCTGCAGCCCGATAATCGTGATTGCGTTCTTATTGGCACCAACCGTACCATCACCGCCAAGTCCCCAGATCTTTGCAGACATCTGCGACGGATAAGAAATGTGAATCGGTTCATCCGGTAAAGAGGTAGCCGACACATCATCAATGATACCGATCGTAAAATTGTTCTTGGGACTGCTCTGCGAAAGATTTTTATATACAGCAGCAATCTGAGACGGGGTTGTATCTTTAGAGGCTAAGCCATAGCGACCGCCGACGACGGTGATATCGCCGCGTCCAGCCTGAATGAGTGCGCTCTGTACATCTAAATACAGCGGTTCCCCAATGCTGCCCGATTCCTTTGTACGATCTAAGACAGCTACTTTTTTACAGGTAGCAGGAATAGCTTCGACAAAGTGTTTGACGGAGAACGGACGATAGAGATGGACTTGTACCATGCCTACTTTTCGGCCATTAGCATTCAAATAATCCACTGTATCACGGACCGTTTCAGCACCAGAACACATGATAACAACGACTTCTTCAGCATCCGGAGCGCCATAGTAGTTAAAGAGTTTATAGTCACGGCCGGTCAGCGCATTGATTTTATCCATGTACTTTTGAACGGTATCAGGAATCGAAGCAATTTTTTCATTTGCGCCTTCCTTGCACTGGAAAAAGATATCCGGATTAACCGTAGTGCCTCGTTCATGAGGATGTTCCGGATTCAAGCCATTTTTACGAAATGCATTAAGTTGATCATAATCTACCATTTTTTTAAGTTCATCATAATCAAGCGCTTCGATACGCTGCATTTCATGGGATGTTCTGAATCCATCAAAAACATGCATAAAGGCATATCGGCCGCCAATAGCGGACAAATGAGCGACTGCCCCCAAATCCATCGATTCCTGCGGCGAGGAAGACATGATCATGCCAAATCCGGTAGACCGACAGGCCATCGCATCCGAGTGATCACCGAAAATAGACAGGGCATGCGCACTAACGGTACGAGCTGCAATATGGAATACCCCCGGAAGAAACTCCCCGGCAATTTTAAACATAGGCGGAATCATCAGCAGCAAACCTTGAGAAGCAGTATAGGTAGTGGTAAGTGCACCAGCCTGCAGCGAACCGTGACAGGTTCCCGCAGCCCCTGCTTCAGACTGCATCTGAATAACGTCTACCGTATTTCCAAAAATATTTTTTTTGCCTTTAGCCGACCATTCATCTACTTTTTCTGCCATAACAGACGACGGCGTAATCGGGAAAATCGCAGCTACTTCCGTAAAAGCATATGAAGCATATGCAGCGGCCGTATTCCCATCCATAACTACATAATTCTTTTTCACAATACGTTCACCTCTCCAAAAATAATAAAAGCTATAAATAAAACAATCATATATCGGACACCAGACGTAGTTATATGCCGCGCCCTTACCCACTCGCCAATATTTCATAAACGCGTCTTTAGGTTCGTATATGCGTTGCTGTTCTTATATTCGTTATTTTATCATTTTACACTCAAAAATTCAATACCTGCCCCATAGTAAATCTCAAAAAAAAGCACTTTGGTCGATGCAACTTATTCATAAATTAGTCGAATCAATTCGCTAGACTATATAGAAGTAAATGCTATATAATTATAGATGTATATAGTTATGTAATGCCCACTCTATTAATAATCCTCCCCAGCTAAGCAACAAAAAATTACCTGTTAAATTAGATATCATGATGAAAGAAGTGACTCCTCATGGCGCATACACAACATAAACCAACCTTACGCGTATTAGATATTCTGCAAAGCCTCGCTTCGACCGAGGATGAAGGATTAACGTTAACCGAAATCGCTACGCAAATACAAGTTCCCAAAAGCACTATAGTCCCCATTATCCATACACTCCGAGACCATAAATTTATTGAGCAAAAAAACGATGGGCGGTATATATTAGGAATAAATATGTTTTTAATCGGTTCCGCATCTCAAAAAAATATTACAGTCCTAAATATCTTTAAAGCTGAAATGAAAAAAATAGTCGCACAAACAGTCGAAGTTTGCCAGCTTGGAGTATTAGTGGATGGAGACGTGTTGTATTTGGCAAAAGAAGACTCACCTGAACCAATCAGGCTGGTCTCATTTGTAGGGAAACGTCTCCCTGCATATTGCACAGCAATCGGAAAAGCCTTGCTAAGTGACTATACGTACAAAGAACTATCAGAATTGTACCCGGACCCGTTACGGCCATTGACAGAAAAAACCTGTACCGATCTCAAAAAATTGTACGAAGAATATACGCAGTCTAAACAAGACGGTTATTTTAAAGAAGAAGGAGAATGCTCCCTTGATTTAAATTGCTTTGCACTCCCAATCCGGTATAATAATAAAAACATTGCCGCAATCAGTGTCAGCATACCATCATTTCGACTGACAGAAGAAAAAAAAGAGTCAACCATTCATGCACTATTACTTGCACAAAAAGATTTGGAACATAATCTGAGCACGCTGGGAATATCAGATAATCATTTATTAGAAAATTCATTCATCACAACATTATAACGAGCCATAATAAAAAGAATTTCTTATTATGGTTTTTATGCGATTATAAATTTCCGTTTCAGGCTTGAGACAAGACGATCCGGCGGGCCTTCTCGCTTTGACAGCTAAGTTCCTCAATGACGCATAGTAATTTAAAACGCCCTTTAAAGTTAGACCTGACCATCTAACTTTAAAAGGCGTTTTTTTAGTCTCTGTTTCAAAATTATAAAAGCATTCCAAATCGTCCGTATCGAAGAATATTTCGCTCACATCGCTTTCTTTGAGTACAGAATTCACTCTTTCCGTCTAATAGCTCGGTTCCATATTTAGGCCCGGTCAGTAAAGCCTTGTTTCCGTTCCCGATTATCTTTGATGGAAAGAATATAGCGTTCACACACTCCCTTCATATATATGCCAAAGCATTATAACTTTCCCATCATGTAAACACTGCTCCAATTAAAAATCCGGAAGCGTGAAGTTATATGCCATACTGACAAGAGCCTTTTTGTATAAAGGATGGGCGTACAGCGAATAGTTTAGCGCTTTGCATGAGCTGCCGGCTCAACAATATTCGTTCAAAAAAGCCGTGAGATAACTCTCACGGCTTTTACCGATTCGACATAACGCACTTGTGGGATTTCATACGTTGTCAATTATTCTATTTTTAGCTTATTTTGACTTAAAATAGTCGGCGCACTCTTTAAATCGAGTGTATAGTTCTCCTACATCGCTAGAGAAAGATACGTACTGTACCCCTCTATTTCGCCATTCAACAGCTTTCCGGACATCATCCACAAAAAAGCCGATAGCTACACCAACTTTTTCCGCTTCTTTCATAATCTGTTCCATCTGTTCAATAACTTTCGGATGATCTACTTGACCGGGAATCCCCAAAGAAGCAGACAGATCATAAGGCCCGACAAACAACACATCAATCCCTTTTACGGTAAGGATATCCGACAAAGCAGCTACGCCATCCTGACCTTCTACCTGTAAAATGACAGCCGTTTCTTCATTTGCTTTGCCAAAAAATTGATTTTTATCGATACTGCCGTATTTACCGGCTCTTACAAATCGATTGCATCCACGACTGCCCATCGGTGCAAACTTAGCAGCTTGTACGGCACGTTCTGCATCAGCCTTAGACCCGATATTCGGAACTTGTACACCATCGGCACCTAAATCTAAAGCTTTATCAATAAGCTCCGGATTTCCCTCGTATACGCGAACGATAGCAGGAATGTCGGCTACCTTTGCAGCCCTGATTAAATCACCGACAGATTCTAATGGAATTTCACCATGTTCATTATCAAGAATCACAAAATCAAAACCGGCAAGGCCTGCAATTTCTACGACAGCAGGATAGTTCATATTCAAAAAGGGGCCAAACATTTTTTCCCCCTTTTTTAATTTTTCCTTAAATAAGCTCATAATAGATCACTCTTTCAGTTCAACGTCAGAAACATAATCTTTTTATTCTGCAATATCAATAATTTTTGAAGGATTCATAATATTATTGGGATCCCAAGCTTTTTTCAGCAATTTCATTAATTTCAATTCGCCCTCAGGGGTAAACTTATTAAAGGCATCTTTCTTTTTGTACCCAATCCCATGTTCCCCCGACATCTTGCCGCCAAGGCTGTATACCAGCGAAAAGATATCATCGTCATAGGCATGAAGGGTTTCAAACCATTCTTGAGGCCCTTGGTTTTGGGTGTTCAAAATATTAACATGAATATTACCGTCTCCAATATGGGCTACAATACCACCGTCAATATGGTGCTTTTCCATAATTTCCGGTAATTTACTCGTAACATGAATAATCTGATCTAAAGGAACAACGTAATCCGAGCTGGCCCAAGTTAAGCAAAGCTCACGACAAGCATCTGCAAACATTTTTCGAGCTTCCCAGATTCTATCATCAGCCATCAAGACGTCTACAGCGCCGCAGTTATCGCACAAGTCACTTAACTGTTCCATCTTTTTGTCCAATTCATCGGGGTCATAGGTTTCGACGGTGATGATATCGTATACACCGCCGGATTTAGCATGCGGCAAATCACATTTGATGAAATCACCGCTAATATTGATAGCCCGATTATCCATATATTCAATACTGGTCGGCTCAATACCTGCCTTTAGAACTTTTCGGGGCAGGGATAAGGCTTTTGCCGGATCATCAAAAATCGCTACAACATCAAACGAATACGGAGGCAGCACCTTTAATTTCAAGGTAGCTTCTGTAATAATACCCAAGGTTCCTTCAGAACCGCTGATCAATTGTTCCAAACAATACCCGGTACTGCACTTTTCTAAACGTGCCCCAACCTTTACGATATCGCCCAAGGGCGTAACGACAGTAAGACTATAAATCTGATGACGTGTCGTCCCATACTTAACGGCTTTATTCCCGCCGGCATTCGTTGCCAAATTTCCGCCAATTTGGCAGCTTTCAGCGCTGCAGGGATCTCCTGCATACAGAAGGCCTTTCGCTTTGGCTGCATTCTGTAGGTCTACTGTACGGACACCGGGCTGGACAATACAATATAAATCATCGGCGTTCATCTCAATGATCTGATTCATTCGTTCCAATTCCACTACAATCCCATGGTGAACCGGAATGGCTCCACAAGACAAACCCGTACCTGCTGACCGTGGCGTAATAGGGATTAAGTGCGTATTGGCTAATTTCACAATAGCAGCTACTTCTTCAGTGGTTGCCGGAAAGACGACGGCTTCCGGATAACTGAAATAAATGGGATTTCCCTCTTCATCCGTTTTATAGATCTCTAATTTTTCTTTATCGGCCGTTACATATTTGTCGCCAACAATATCTCTCAATTCTTGTAAAATAGGTTCAGTAATTGGATTGTATTTCATAACGATACACACTCCCAACATTTCTTAAGAAGATCATTTGGCTTCGCCTTCACGATGGAATGCCGCAAAAAGGATCAACGATAAGATGCAGCCTACCAAGACGATAGCACCCATGAAATATAAACCGCTGGTAAAGCTTCCTGTGTAGTCCTTCAACCAGCCAATCGTAATCGGAGCAATAAAACCGCCCAAGTTACCGACAGCATTGATAAAGGCGATACCCGTTGCAGCTGCGCCACCAACCAAAAAGCTCGTAGGAATCGTCCAAAAGACGGGCATACAACCATAGAAACCGATGGCACTAATAGAAATAAGTGCAATCGTAACAGCCAAACTGCCTTGTAAGATACCGCACAGAACCAGGCAGCCGCCGGCAAGAACCATGGCACCAATCATATGCCACTTACGTTCTAAGTGTTTGTCTGAACTCCAGCCGATGGCCAACATGCCAATGGCAGCGACAACAAAAGGTACGGCACTGATAAAGCCGATTGCAGTCGTAGAAAGATCTGAACTATACGATTTAACAATTTGCGGAAGCCACATATTTACGCCGTAGACACCGATGACCTGCGAAACATAAATAATACCCAAGATCCAGACTTTGATATTCAGCATTGCTTTCCACATCGAAACCTTTTCTTTCGCTTCGATTTGCTGGGCTTCACGCTCTAATTCACCATTTAAAAAGTCTTTTTCTTCTGTTGTCAGCCAGTTGGCCTTCATTGGATTATCCGTCAAGTAATAGAAGGCAATAAAGCCAACGATAATGGTCGGAATCCCTTCGAGGATAAACATCCACTGCCAACCGGCAACATTCATCATCCCGTCAAAAGTTAAAAGCCATCCAGACACAGCAGACCCAATCATCAAGGCCAGCGGCTGAGCAAACATGAATCGAGACGTGATCGAAGCTCGATATTCAGAAGGGAACCATTTTGTTAAATAAAAAATAACCCCGGGGAAGAAACCAGCTTCTACAGCCCCCAGTAAAAACCGGACAACCAAGAATTCTGTAACATTAGTGATAAAAGCCATCCCTACAACGATACAGCCCCATACAGATAAGAGTAAGCCTAACCAAGTTCTCGCTCCATATTTCTGCAGCCCCATATTACTGGGGACACCAAAAAGGAAATAACCGATAAAGAGAATCCCTGCACCATAACCAAAAGTCGTCGCAGTCAAGCCCAAATCTCGGTTCATTTGTAATGCGGCAAAGCCTAAGTTAACACGGTCAATATAGTTTAATAAATAAGCTAAAATTAAGAATGGAATTAACCGTATTGTTACTTTTCTAAATACACTTGCCTTAAATTCTTCCATGACGTATCCTCCTTATAAAACGAACAATGTAGCCACTTAACCGATCTTATAATTTATCATAATTCATGACAGCACCTTTCGATCCCGAGGATGCCAGCTTGCAATATAAGCCTAAATAGCCCTTTGTAAATTTAGGTGCAGGCCGCTGCCACTGGTTCAGTCTGTTCGTAATTTCTTCTTCACTTACATGCAAAGTCAAGCTTCTATTATCTACATCAATTTCAATAAGATCTCCATCTTTTACAATGGCAATCGGTCCTCCTTCAGCAGCTTCCGGTGAAATATGACCAACGAAGCAGCCATTATTCGTACCGCTAAAACGACCATCCGTAATTAAAGCTGTCGTTTTGGCTAAGCCTCGACCATAGAGGTACTTCATGGCCTTAAACATTTCCCGCATTCCCGGTCCGCCTTTAGGACCTTCATAACGAATAACGACGACATGGCCGTCATGAACCTGTCCTTCCAAAATAGCTTTTTCTGCAGCCTCTTCCGAGTCAAAGCAAATGGCAGTTCCTTTAAAATGCCGCAAAGATTTATCGAACGCACCCGGTTTTGTAATGCCCGTATCCGGAGCTAAATTGCCTCTCAATACGGCAACCCCACCTTCATATCCAAACGGAGATTTCAGGGGTCGGATAACCCGTTCATCGAAGGGGTATGGATACCGATGAGTTTTGATATTGTCCATAACGGTCTGCCCCGTAACAGTCATCACATCCGTATCAATGAAAGACTGCATTTCATCTAATAATTTACTGACCCCGCCAGCCCGATAAAAATCAATCATATTATATTCCGAAGCAGGATTAATTTTAGCTAATTGCGGTGTCTTTCTAGACAATTCATCGAATTCCTTGAGTACATCGATATCGAGTTCGGCTTCATTGGCAATGGCCGTTAAATGCATGACTGCATTGGTACTTCCGCTCATCGCTAAACAAATCTTAATCGCATTCCGGATGCTGCCGTCAGTAATAATCTGCCGTGCCGTAATATGTTTCTCAACCAGTTCCATAATTTTTATGCCGGTATGTTCAGCAACAGCCAATCTGGCTGCCGAATATGCAGGAATAATGCCGCCATCGGGAACAGTCATCCCCAAAGCTTCAGATAAGGAACACATTGTATTGGCAGTACCTAAATAAGAACAGGAACCGCAAGTCGGGCAAGATAAATCTTCCAACGAAGTATACTCTTCTTCTGTAATTTTTTTGGCGCTTAACATCCCCAAAGCTTCGGCACTCGATGTCTGGTCTGATTTCCGTCCATCAAATACGATCCCGCCTTCCATAGGACCTCCTGGAAGCAAAATACAGGGAATATCCAAGCGAGCCGCTGCCATCAGCATCCCCGGGACAATTTTGTCGCATGAACCGAGCAGTACTAACCCATCAAACAAATTAATTTGCGCCATAGATTCAACGGAATTAGCGATGAGTTCACGAGACGGCAAAATATAATGCATGCCGTCATGCCCTTGAGCAAAACCGTCGCACCCGCCGATAACACCAAACTCTACCGGAGTTCCGCCTGCACGATAAATACCATCCTTTACTCGTTGAGCTACTTGTCGAAGATTAAAATGACCGGGGACACATTCACTCCAAGCATTCGCAATCCCAATAACGGGTCGCTTTAAGTCATCCGTAGAAAACCCCATCGACTTGTATGTTGCGCGATAATACTGATTATTCAAACCTTCTAAAATCTGTTTACTTCTTTCCATGCTATTTTCCTCCGTTCTTAAATACGTTTTTTATCGTATATCCGAATTATGTACTTAATATACTATATATTCGATATATATGTCAATATAAAAACCTATATATGCTTTATGCGCAAGGATTTAGTTATTTTATGAACTTATTGCATTTTTTCATATTTTTTTATTTGAATAAAATAGATAAACAAAGAAGGCCGTTCTTAAAATCAAGAACAGCCTTCTCCGTATAAGCAGTTTTAATGAGTCATACCTACTTGACCAACTTTTTTATTCAGGTTAATAATAAGCGGGAAAACGCTTACCCCTAAAGCAAATGCTAAAAATAATATAATAGCCCAGTAATAATTTCCCGTAGCCATTACAATAACTCCCACTAAAATAGGAACAATAGCACCGCCAACATTCCCTAAGGTATTCATCGCACCAGCTACAATACCAACATCATCTCGCTGCGATATGGTAGCCGGCATACTCCAAAAAGTACAGCCAATCCAACGTTCACAAAACATCGCAAATGCTAAGAAGCCAATTGCTTCATTAATGGATTCGGCATTACTTACAAAATACATAGCAATAGCCATGAGGAGTCCCAAAATACCTAAGGTCCATTTAGTAACTTTGTTTGGATCAAACCCTTTGGTCTTTAAATAATCGATTAAAAACCCGCCAAATAACTCTCCAATAACGCCAACGCCGAAGATGATAAAAATCGACATCCCTATCTTTAAAATATTAACGTTAAACACATGAGAGAGATACATAGGTCCCCAAGTCATCAGTCCATACCAAAAACAGTCATAGCAGACGAAGCCTAAAGTCATGCCCCAGAAGGTCTTACTCTTTAAGTATCGGCTTAACCCGAGCGATCCTCTGCTTTGATTATCGGACTCTTCTCCATATTCTTTTCTCAAAGCATTTTGAATGTACTCTCGTTCTGCGTCATTAATTCGCCCACTAGACTCAGGCGTAGCATGCACAAAAGGATAGCATAAAAGGACGATTAACGCAGTCAGAATACCGGCGCCAACCAGAGCGCCCCGCCAACCGCCAAACCAAGACAAAAAGGCCACAATTAAAGGCCCTCCAATGGCGGTCCCTAAGGGAGATCCCGCATCCACAATGGCTGCGCCGCGGGTTCGTTCATTTTTAGTAAGCCAAATGGACTGCAGTTTAGTACTGGCGGGATAGATGGGGGCTTCAGAGGCCCCCAACAAGGCTCGAATAGCCATAAAGGCAGTACTGCTGTGAAGAAAACCGGTAATGACTTGAAAAAGCCCCCATAATAAACCGGAACCAAGAATTGTCTTTCCCGGCCCGAATCGATCGGCCACCCAGCCTGAAGGGATTTGCATGACAGTATATCCCCAAAAGAAAGCGCTCAATATTACCCCCACCAACTCCGGACCAAAATGAAGTTCTTCCTCAATGGCAGGCATACAGATAGAAATAACCGCTCTGTCAATATAGTTAACAGTACACAGAGCAAATAAGGATGAAAATACCATCCATCTGACTCTTGTCGGTGCGTTAAGTGTCTTCACATAAGTCACCTCGATTTTTTAATCCTATTTCGATGATAAGTATTTTTTACCGGCCTCTAACACTTCTATGATCTTATCCACATCATAGACAGCGCCATTCCAGGCACCTCCGCTTACATCCTGAAGCGCCGCCCACAATCGAGTATCTGCGGGAAGATCTTCATCCGGACGTACGCCGGAATTCGTCGCTCTTTTAGCTAATACTTCCGCACCTTCTTCATATGACAAGGGATGATCTTCTGTCCCAATGAAATTCAGACTGCCTTCCAGCTTAACGGTATCTACAATAATCTCTACAATATCACCGTCCTGCAATTTGCCAATAGGACCGCCTGCTAAAGCTTCCGGACCGACATGTCCAAAACAAGCACCGGTAGATACCCCGGAGAACCTTGCATCGGTAATAAGCGAAACGTGTTTACCAAAAGGAAGATTTTTTAACGCTGACGTTAACTGGTACGTTTCTTCCATACCGGTACCCAAAGGACCTCCGCCAATTACGACCATGATGTCCCCTGCCTGGATTCTGCCTTTTTCCTTTAAAGCTGCAATCGCTGCTTTTTCGGATGTAAACACCTTGACCTTTGCGGTATGTCTAAAGACATGATCCGGAGAAATAACGCTGGGATCGATGGCAGTCGATTTAACAACCGCCCCTTCCGGAGCAATATTTCCTACAGGGAAAGTAACGGTAGAACCAATTCCCTTAGCTTTTGCCCGGTCCGGAGAAAATATTACTTCATCCGGATCTAAATTATCTATTTCTTGGAGCTGTTTTCTGCAAGAGGCTCTCCGTTCAGAATCTTTCCACCAATCAAGATTTTCACCTAACGTACTGCCGGTAACCGTCATAACGTCTTCATGCAATAACCCAAGCTCGCGCAAATGCAGCATGACCTCAGGAACCCCACCGGCCAAGAAAGCATCTACCGTAGGATAATTTACAGGCCCCATGGGTAAAACACTGACTAAACGAGGAACTTCCTTGTTTATACGGGCCCAATCATCAACGGTCGGTCGTCTGCAACCGGCAGCAAATGCAATAGCAGGAAGATGGAGGAGTAAATTCGTAGAACCGCCAAAAGCAGCATGAATGACCATAGCATTTTCAATCGACTTATCGGTTAAAACGTCCTTGGTTGTAATATTCATTTTTTCCATGGCCATGACCGCTTTGGCAGACTTTCTGGCAAGATCCTTCCAGATCACTTCTCCGGACGGAGATAAAGCGGAATGAGTCAATGCCAAGCCAAGACCTTCTGCAATGACCTGAGACGTTCCGGCTGTGCCTAAGAATTGACACCCGCCGCCGGAACTTGCACAAGAACTGCAGCCAACCCGGACAGCATCCTCAAAGGAAAGTTCTCCATTCGCATATCTGACGCCAATGGTTTGAACAGTACCCAAATCCTCCCCTTGTCGAGGCATCAAAGTCGCCCCGCCGGGAATTAAAATGGTAGGAATATCATGCATACTGGCCAAAGCCATCATCATCGCCGGCAGCCCCTTATCACAAGAAGCCACGCCAATAACGGCTTTTCTGGTAGGAATAGAGCGAATAATCCGCTTCATAACAACAGCCGCATCATTTCTATACGGCAGCGAGTCAAACATACCGGTCGTCCCTTGAGAACGACCGTCGCAAGGATCGGTAACGAAAGCAGCATGAGGAACTAATCCCATATTTTTAAGCTCATCAGCAGCTTCACTCATCTGAATATCTAATTCAAAATGCCCCTGGTGTAAACCGACGGCAATCGTCTTGCCATCAGCGGTATGTATCCCGCCATGAGTACCTAAAATCAAAACATCACCATTCGCTAAGGTTTCCGGCGTCCAGCCCATCCCTGCGTTGATCGTCATGCCAAAAATATTGCCGCTGGGCAATGACTTTAACATATCTTCAGTGAGGGGCAGCTTTCCTACCGGCCCTTCAGCATGCGTTTTTATATCATATATATTTTTAGGTTCATTTGTATATAAATCTAAAACAGACATCATATTCACCCTTTCCTACTCTGTAAAAAATAAAATGTTACTATCTTGCATTAGGCAGATCCCAATGCAAGATAGTAAACGACAGTTCATAATTACTGGAATTAACTATTCTTTCCCTTCAGTTTTCTTAGGCAATGTAAGTGTAATCACGCACCCGCATAACAACATGATCGCTAAAAAGTAAACCCCTGCGAAAACAGTCATAAATTGTGTTGTAAGCCAGCCAACGATAAAGGGACCGACAAACCCGCCTAAATTGCCTAAGGCATTGATAATCCCCAGGCTTCCGCCGGCAACCTTAGCAGGGAACAGCATAGTCGGAATCGTCCAAAAGATACCTGATGCACACTGTAAAAACAAGCCGCAGCCTACAAGGAAGGCAAAGGACACCCAAGTATACTCTTGTAAAAATGCAGACGCTAAGAAGCAAGCAGCAAACCCTAACAACGGTAAGGCTACATATTTTTTACGGTTCCCGCTCTTATCAGACAAATGGCCAAAAATATACAGACCTGCAATACATGCAAAATAAGGAAGTGTTGAAAGGAACCCAATACCGGTCATTCCGGAAGAGGTCAAATTACGGAGAATCGTAGGCAGCCACATAGCAAAACCATAAATACCAGTTTGATAGCAGAAATAAATAAGAATTAACTTCCACATATTAAGACTGCCCAATATGGTTTTCAAAGAAGCCTTACTGCCTGTTTCCTGATTTAATTCAGCTTGTTCTTTGGACAATTTTTCTTCTAAGTATTCCCGTTCTTCTTTAGAGATCCATTTAGCATCTGCAGGATGTTCGCTGATCATGGGCCACCATACGAAGATCAAGAGGAAGGAAACAAGACCTTCTACAATGAATACGTAACGCCAACCATACTCTGTAACCAAATAACCGGAAATCGGCCCGGTAATAATAGAGGCGATGGCAATATTCATAATGAAGTAAGAATTTGCTCTGCCACGTTCGTCTGCCGGGAACCAATGGCTAATGACAACCAGAATGGCCGGCCAAACCCCGCCTTCAGCAACGCCAATTAAGAAACGTAGAATCAGCAAATGAGCCGCCGTATCGACAAACCCCAGGAGTACGCACATTAAGCTCCAAGCTAATATCGAAACTGCGATAAACTTCTTAGCATGTCCGGCTTGTGCTAAGGCGCCCCCGGGGACCTGTAAAATCATATAACCAATAAAGAAAATCCCTGCAGCCAAACCGGAAAGAGTAGCTGTCATTTGTAAAGCTTCATTCATCCCCCCGGCCATAGCAAAGCCGATATTCGTCCGATCCATAAATCCAAAGATATACACTAAAATTGTCGGCGGAATAATACGCACCCAGCGTTTTTGTGGTATTTTATTCAGAACTTCAGTCATACGATCACCTTCCATCGATTAAAATAAATTGTCGTTATCATCAAAAGGCATAGGAGCCAATTCTCCAATGATTTCCAGATTTTCATTTGCTTTGACTTCCGGGAGCAGTGCTTCCGATACTTCAATTTCTTGAATTTCCATTGTATTTTTTATCCGAATGATCCGGGGAGCCTGCTTATCCGCCCCGACACAAGTTTTAACAGCAACCTGGATGGCTAATTTATCATTAGCTACACAAAGTGGTTGTTTTACCATTTCCACCAGAGTCGATGTGATCGCATTCGGATATGCCATTTCATCAATAACCTTATCCACGCAGCGCTTCGTAGTGATGTCGGCTAACCCCAAGCCATTGCCGTTGCCGTGCGTTTCTTCCGTTAAATCCAAAACAATAACTCGATCAGCATGGAAATTCCCCATCTTCGGGTCCGATCCGTCTGCTCCGCGAGGGACACCTGTTTCTTTCGGGAGTGTCCCGGAAACATTCGGGTCCATCCCATCACCGCTAATGTTTTTGCCAATTTGATCGACGATCAAAACATCTGCATTGTCAATTAAAATATGGCCCATTACTTTTTTAGCTTCTTTCAACAATTCCGGTTCTTGCTGAATAATTTCTTCCGGTGTAAGCGCTGCAAGCTTATAGGTCTGATCATACGCATTTTCAATAGTACCCACACCGCAAATAACGGGTGCATTTTTCAAGATGGCCTTACCATATCGCTGAATATTCGCGGCCATGTTCTTAAAGCCCTGTGCATGAACACCTTCTGCACCGTGCTGTTTCCCCATACCGATAACAGCCATTTTCATAAGACCGCTTTCATAGGGGCCTACAAACTGCGTATGAGCTTTAATGCGCCCGACTAAAATGATGCCGTCTGCTTCCGAAGCATATTTGTCAATAAATACAGGACGCCCATCGTCGGTAGTCGCAATTTGTTTCGTTTCCATAGAAGCTTTGATAGGACATCCCATCGCTTCTTCCGTTACCCCATAGCCGTTTACGATTTGAAGCTGACCTTCTGCCGTTGCTCCGCCATGGCTCCCCATTGCCGGAAAGACAAAGGGATTGGCCCCTAATGATTTCACATAATCGACGACCGCTTTAATAATAATATTGATATTGGCAACGCCCCGACTGCCACAGGTAATGGCAATAGACATGCCGGGCTTAATCTGCGAGGAAATCGCATCACGTTTTAAGCAATCCTGAACAACTGCGGGGATATCTTGAGGCGAAATATTATCCTCTACGAAATGCTGTCTGACTTTAATCATTTTCGGGACAGAAACATCTTGGCAAATCTTTTTAACTACATCTTCATTCATAAATCCATCATTCCTTTCTCCTTATAAATCCATCTGACCCTATAGGTTTTATAAAATAACTTATTCAATCATACTTAAAATATCTTTAACTTTTTCCACCTGATTCGGTGTGACTGCCGCAAATTCAATACAATGAGCATCGAGCGGCAAACCACGCAGTATCATGGCATGTTTCATAGCGGGGAGAAAGGGTTGTTCAACGGCATAAAAAGCCATTAATGCATTGATCTTTTTCTGGAAAACTTCAATCATTTCCAAATCCTTATCATTGATTGCTTTTACCCATGCTGCACACACTTCCGGCGCAATGTTAGACAACCCGCCGATACAGCCATTACCGCCGCTCAGCATTGTATGAACTAAGTTTTCATCAAAACCGGAATACACAATAAAATCGGGGAACTCTTCTTTTACCGCTTCAATAATGCTTCTTGTATGGCTAAAATTATCGACAGTCTCCTTATAGCCGGTGATATTTTTATATTTTTTCAGCAAGGAAAGCGTAACCGCCGGAGTCATATCATAGCCCGAACCACCCGGATAGTTATAAATAAAGATAGGTCCGTTTATCTGAGGAGCAATCTGGTCATAATAAGCTTCAATTTGCCGTTCGCCCATCGAGAAATAATATGGGCCAATGATCATAACCGCATCTGCACCACGGTTCAAAGCATAGTTTGAGAGCTCAATCGTTTCTTTCGCACTCATGCATCCGGTGCCAATGTAACACTTAACGCGTTTATTGATATGCGAAACAGCCACATCAATCAGCAATTTTTTTTGTTCCATCGTCATGGCAAAAAATTCTCCTGTACTTCCCATGACAACAATTCCATCAACCCCACGGTCAATTAAATAGTCATATACTGCCTTATTAGCATTTTCATCAATATTTCCATTTTTATCAAAAGCCGTAATGACAGGCGTTAAGTATTCCGCTTTTTTCACGAATATCGTCTCCCTTCTGTTACCCCTTAAACGTAGTTACAAACACGAGCAATCGCGATTTCCATATAACCTAATTCTTCCGATTTAGTTTTCTTGCCGTTAGCAACCTCAATCGTTTTGTGAAGTAATTCTTCGCCTAATTCTTCAATCGTTTTTTCACCATAGATGACCGGACTTGCATTAAAATCCATATTATCTTCCATATTAGCATAGGTAATTTTATTTCCTGTGAGTTTAAAAACAGGAACAATCGGATTTCCCATGACATTGCCTCTGCCGGTCGTAAATACAACAACTTGACAGCCGCCCGCTACCATTCCGGCAACGGAGGAAAAGTCATTGCCCGGGGTGTCCATAATAACCAACCCATGATCATCGATTTGCTTTGCATAATCGTATACAGCATTGATCACGCGATGACCGCCCTTATGAATGCAGCCTAAAGACTTTTCTTCCAAGGTCGTAAGGCCACCTTCTTTATTTCCCGGAGACGGGTTCCCTTCACGAACTTCTTCCCCAACCAGTTGCAAAGATTTTTCATATCGATGAACTATATCAAAAATACGCTGTTTTACTTCTTCATTTTTAGCACGTCTGGCTAAAATATGTTCAGCACCGATGAATTCAGTCGTTTCACTCAAAATAGATGTTGCGCCCAGATCTACCAGTCGATCACTAAGATCGCCAACTACCGGATTCGAAGCTAACCCGGAAGTCGGGTCAGACCCGCCACAGTTTGTACCTACGATAAGATGTGAAATATCAACTTTTTCTCGCTGCACCAGGCTTGCTTCCCGGACCATATCTTCTGCAAACTTAACGGCTTTTTCAATAGCTTTAATAGTTCCGCCCGATTCTTGGATAATAACCTGCTTAATCGGTTTATTCGTTCGTTCCTGAATAGCTTTTACCACTAAATCCATCTGACAGTTTTCGCATCCCAGTGATACAACAACCGTCCCATAGATATTGGGGTTTGCCGCAAATCCTGCCATAACATCCATCGTAAGCTGCTGGTCAGACGGTACCTGAGAACACCCGTTTTGATTATTAAAAGTAACGGTGCCTTCTACTTTTTGTGAAATAATTCTCGTAGTATCCGATGCACATACACTGGCCGGCAAAATTAATACATTATTACGAACACCTACTCGTCCGTCCGGACGTTTATATCCTAAAAATTCCATTTTTATACCTCCCGATGTTCTAAATCTTCTCTAGCACTTTTAACATTATGGACATGTACATGCGACCCTTGTTGAATCGTATACGCAGCAAGCCCAATGTGTTCACCGTATTTGACAATCGGTTGATTTTCCTCAATATTTTTAACTGCAAATTTATGATAAATTTTAATATCATCCACAGCACTTACTTCAACGACATTTTTATTACTATCAAGATATACAATCTTACTGCCTTTTTTTACCGGTTCAATAACAACTCCAACGTTGTCTTTTGCATCGATAATCATTCCATTTACCATAGCACTACCCCTTTTCGTTTTTATTTACGTATTAATACTTATATACGTATTATCCGGCTTTTACGTGATAAAGTCAATAGAATTGCACCAGCATGCCCCATTCATATAACTTTTCATTAACAATGATATTCAGTCATGTCATTTTATCGTCGATATGAAAATATTCAAAAAAATTAATTTATTTTTTTAGGAACGGGATTCACGCCCGTTAACACACCTGTCTTGATATAATAACTTTATATTTATTCACTAATTTCTAAAATACATATCATTAAAATTATGTTGTAAAATTACTAAACACAACATATACAATGAGATTATCGAATACGCCCCTTGGCTTTCAGAATAATTTTTATCTCAAAGCAACAAGCCCTATGACAGTATCTCGTCTTACCATCATCAAAACTGCGAACAATAATCGCCATATGCATACTCCAGCAACAATTCGTCCTACCCCATTTTCTATCTGAAAAAAGACACCTGTAGTTGGACTGCTCGTAAAACGAGTAGTCCAACTACAGGTGTCTTTTAGCCGCTAAAACAGAATCATTTCTCTTACAGCAATCGCTTACCCCTGAAAAAATAATTTTGCACAATCCGGTCGGTCATCTAAATATCCGTTTTTTATTCTCGGCAATCACACTTGTTCATTAAAATAAATTACCTTTATCATCCAAAGACATGGGGGCTAATTCTCCAATGATTTCCAGATTTTCATTGGCCTGTACTTCTGGAAGTAAAGCTTCGGATACTTCAATTTCTTGAATTTCCATCGTATTTTTTATCCGGATGATTCGAGGTGCCTGCTTATCGGCCCCAACACAAGTTTTAATGGCAACCTGAATCGCTAATTTATCATTAGACACGCAAAGTGGCTGTTTAACCATTTCTATCAAAGTAGCCGTGATAGCATTCGGATATGCCATTTCATCAATGACCTTATCCACACAGCGTTTTGTAGTGATATCGGCTAATCCTAATCCATTCCCATTGCCGTGCGTTTCTTCCGTTAAATCCAATACAATAACTCGATTCGCGTGGAAGTTGCTGATCTTCGGGTCCGATCCATCTTCGCCACGCGGAACACCGGTTTCTCTTGGAAGTGTTCCGGAAACATTGGGATCCATCCCATCACCACTAATGTTTTTGCCAATTTGATCAACGATCAATACATCTGCATCGTCAATTAAAATATGGCCCATTATTTTTTTAGCTTCTTTCAATAAATCCGGTTCTTGCTGAATAATTTCTTCTGGTGTAAGCGCTGCCAGTTTATACGTCTGATCATACGCGTTTTCAATAGTACCAATACCACAAATGACGGGAGCATTTTTCAAAATGGCCTTACCATATCGCCGTATATTCTTGGCCATATTTTTAAAGCCCTGGGCATGAACACTTTCCGCCCCATGTTGTTTCCCCATGCCAATAACCGCCATTTTCATAAGGCCGCTTTCATAAGGACCTACAAACTGCGTATGCGCTTTAATGCGCCCAACTAAAATGATTCCGTCTGCTTCCGACGCATATTTATCAATAAATACAGGGCGCCCATCATCGGTAGTCGCAATTTGCTTCGTTTCCATAGATGCTTTTATAGGGCAGCCCATCGCTTCTTCCGTCACCCCATAGCCATTTACAATTTGAAGCTGACCTTCTGCCGTCGCACCACCGTGACTGCCCATTGCCGGAAAGATAAAGGGGTTGGCTCCTAATTTTTTCACATAATCGACAACTGCTTTAATGATAATATTGATATTGGCAACACCTCGACTGCCACAGGTAATAGCAATAGCCATGCCGGGCTTAATCTGCGAAGAAATCGCATCACGTTTTAAGCATTCCTGAACCACGTCCGGTATATCTTGGGGTGAAATATTATCCTCTACGAAATGTTGTCTTACCTTAATCATTTTAGGAACAGAAATGTCTTTACATATGTTTCTAATTACGTCATCGTTCATAATTTATCTTCCCCTTATTTTATAAATTAACTCATGAAAGCATACTAAAAAAATTTTAATTTTAATGGTTTCACTTACTTGGGAGTCGTCAATGAAAACGCAATACATAACCCATTACTATCTGACAAAGTCTTTTTTCGTACCCCCATACACAAAATTACTGCCTGCACTTCTATATTTCAAAATGTTTTACACTTTTTTGAATTTGATAACCGGCGCCGCTGATTCTCATCACCGTTATCACAGCTTGGTATTCAGGATCTTTATCAATCAAAACTTCCACTGTCATCCAAGATATTATTCATGAATCTCAAGAAATCCAGTGTATCATTTTTATTTGTTAAATCCCGCTAAAAACGTACCCTCGATAACATTCGTTTGCCACATATTTTTCACCAGTATCGGAGCCCATGAAGTTATCCCAAAACATAATCTCTAAAGATCCGCTTTATTTAGGCAAAACAGTAAATATCGAGCCTTCCATAAACCTTCAATACAAGTCGCTTATATTTATCTGATCAAAACACACCTCCAAACAGGAGTTAGAACAATTACGATTATTAATAACTGTAATGATATTAGCGAATATTCACTTTACCCTAATTATAGTTTTTTTACCTCAAAAAAACAAGTGGTGTGGTAGTATTCTAGTGCTCAAGTATGAAGATTTAATAATTATTTTATTTTTGTTAGCCTCATTTGAAAAAGATTGTCCGAAGGGTATAAACCGACGATCGCAAAAAAAATGCAGCTATCGCCAGAGATAGCTGCAAGAATATGTTATTGTCGCCCGTCACGGATCCAGATAGTCTCTCCTGCATTCCGCCCACACAATCTTATGTATTGTGCTAAAAATGCCGCTTGGCAAACGTCCCTATTTCTTGTAAGGACGCTACCGATGCATCGAGATCCGGTAAGCAAAGGGCAAAGTCATGAGGCATGTCGGGATAGACGGTCATCGTCACTTCGACGCCGTCATCAATGGCTTTTTCCATAAATTTCTGATTCTCCGTCAGGAAGATTTCATGACCGCCGGTCTGGATCAGCATCGGCGGAAGCCCCTTTAAATCGGCATAAATCGGCGACAGCCGCGGATCGGAAAGGGAAAGGTTCCCAGCATAGGCCGGCTCTTTGACGGCCTTATTGAGGGGCGTTCCCTGGCCTAAAATCTGATCTTTTCGATTGTTATAGATTCGTGACGCCAAGGTCGTGTTGAAATCCGTCCACGGCGACTGGAGCACCAACAGGCGAGGCAGTGCTTTTTGATGATCTCGCAAATAGAGTGTCAGGGCAATGGCCAGGTTACCGCCGGCTGAATCACCGACTAATACGATGTTTTCCGCCTTGATTCCGCTGTCGAGGAGCGACTCGTAGGTCGCCAGGGCATCATCGAGAGCCGCTGGGTAGACATGGTTCGGCGCGAGTCTATAATTGACGCAATAAGCCTCTTTGGCATCCATCAAGGCTGCCTGCTTCAAAGCCATAAGCCGATGGCCGTCACTCATGCCAAGAACATAGCCTCCTCCGTGGAGCTGCAAGAGAACCTTATCCGAATCAGATTTTGTATTGGTATATTTCTCAATTACGACCCCGCTGACCGTTTTATCCTGACGCTGCCAGCCATCAGGCAGGACAAAGGGCTTCTGATTTCGGCCGGCAAAGAGATCACCAGCAGCCTTATCAATGTATTCCTGCTGCGCCATACCCCGTAAGGCCAGACCATGTTTCGGGAGATATAGTTCTTCGGCAGAGACGGCGAAAGTCATGCTGATCAGGCAGACACCGATAGCCGAAATTCGTAACACCTTCTTATGCAACACAAAAATCCCTCCTTCTTCTGTTACACTGAAATACCGTGAAAAATACATCTGTATATGGCTGTATTTTATCATGAAGAACCATCTGTTCGTCAAGAATAAGCTTCATTCGCCAACAAGAAAATCTTCTTTCTTCCAAAAAAGCATGTCTCTCTCAAAAGAAAGACACGCTTTTCATCATTGCTAAATATATCATTAAAGATTAACCGGTAATTTCCTGAATCCGAGCAATCAATTTCGCTGCATAGGCTTTCGCGTCCGCTCTCTGAGATTCAGTCTTCGCTTCATCATCACGAGTTGTATAGCCGACACCATGGACATAGAGTGCCCCTTGGTAATCGAGACCGCAGAGGATCGCTGTCGCCGGGAATATTTCCACCATCTTTTGGATATCACCAAGGGATCCTTCGCCTCCGGTATACGCTTCGGCCGGCGCTCCCGTCGTAAAAGATACGAGCAGTTTTTTCCCGCCGAGTTTTGCCGTAGATCCATGGGAAAAACCATGAAGGAATACTTCGTCGAGCCACTTCTTCATGAGCCAAGGCAGGGAATACCACCAGAATGGGAACTGCCAGACGATGAGATCAGCCTCCAGCAAAGCCTTCTGTTCAGCTTCTACATCGATGACGGCATCCGGATAGAGCTGATCCAGCTTACGGATTTCTGCGTCCGGAAGGGCTTTTTCAAGCTCTTCCAGGATCGTCTGATTCGCTACCGACGTCGAGAGGTCCGGATGGCCGGAAATAATCAAGGTTTTCATCATTGTCGTCTCCCTTCATTAGGAAATAAAGTTAACTGTCGATACAATCTTACTGACTGTTTTTTACAGCCCATTCCTTCAATTCATCGGCCGATACATTGCTCGGGAAGCGTTTTCCTTCAGCGACAGCGGCTCCCGGTGCCAAGGCCTGCATATTCTTGCCAGAATCACCAATGGGGCTCATGCCGGATGTGGCAAAGGGAATGACCTTTTTGCCCTTAAAATCATAGCTTTCCATAAATGTGTTTATAATCGACGGTTCCTGATACCACCAGACAGGGAAACCGACAAAGACGACATCATACTGGCTCATATTTACGACCTTTTCGGCAATGGCCGGACGACTGCCGGGATCCTTCATTTCAAGTGTGCTGCGGCTCTTGGCATTCTGCCAATTCAAATCTTCCGGTTTGTAAGGGACTTCCGGTTTGATTTCAAAAAGATCGGCGCCAATCGCCTGCGATAATTTTTCGGCAACCTTTGCCGTTACACCGCTGGCGCTGAAATATGCAACTAATGCTTTATTCATCATATCTTCCTCCTTGATTATATCCAATAGAATCGAATCCTTGTTTGACCCAAGAATAGGATTAAATTTTCGTATCACTCTTCACGGCTATGTCACCGCTTAACCCCAGTCTATCATTCATGAGTCTTTATGTCTAATACCCATCACAAATCGCCAGCAATGTATTTATCGTATGTCTAACAGCAAAACCATGTTACCTAAAACGAAAAGCAATCGATTTCACTTTTTCGAAAATTTAGTATCAAAGGAGTATCAAACAAGCCTTTTGCACATGAAAAAATCCCTGCAACCACAGGTTGCAGGGATCGTAATTTCAAAAGTGAAATTATTTGAGTTCGACAGTAGCGCCGGCTTCTTCGAGCTGAGCTTTGAGAGCTTCAGCGTCAGCTTTAGCAACGCCTTCTTTGACCGGTGCAGGAGCGCCGTCAACGAGAGCTTTAGCGTCTTTCAAGCCGAGGCCCGTAACTTCACGGACAACTTTGATAACGCCGATTTTTTTGTCGCCAGCAGAAGCGAGGATGACGTCGAATTCGGATTTTTCTTCAGCAGCAGCACCGCCAGCAGCCGGAGCAGCAGCAACGGCAACCGGAGCAGCAGCGGAAACGCCGAATTTTTCTTCCATTTCTTTTACGAGTTCGGAAAGTTCGAGAACGGTCATGTTTTCAATGGCCTGCATGATTTCTTCTTTAGTCATTTTGAAATACCTCCATAGTATCAGTTTTCAAGTTTGTTTTTATTAGTTATAGTAAGCTAAATTAAGCAGTTTCTTGTTCTGCTTTCTTAGCGCGTACAGCGTCAAGCACATAAACCATGTTGCGAATATTGCCCTGGAGTACGTTGACGAAGCCAGAGATTGGAGCCTGCATGCTGCCAACCAATTTCGCGAGGAGTTCTTCGCGGCTCGGCAAGCTTGCCAAAGCATCAACAGCTGCGGCATCAATAACCTGGCCGTCGACGATGCCTGCTTTTACAGACAAGGCTTCCGTCTTTGTTTCTTTGATGAATTCTTTCAGGATTTTAGCCGGAGCTACAGCGTCTTCCGTAGAATAAGCGATAGCCGTCGGGCCTTCAAGAACTGCATCCAATGCATGGTAGCCGAGTTCGTCTGCAGCAATGCGAGTCAAAGTATTTTTGATAACTTTGTAATCGACACCGCCTTCGCGGAACTTACGGCGAAGTTTCGTGACATCAGCAACGGTAAGGCCGGTGAAACCAACGAAAACAGCGCCCTGAGCGGACTGCATTTTTTCCTTCATTTCTTCGACAACCGCGGCTTTTGCCGGGGAAACCGGATGATTTGCAAATGTGGACATGAGTTTGATACACCTCCTTGAATTAGGATTTATATCGTCTTAGCAATCAAAAACGGCCTCATGGACAAACCACGAGGCCGAACTAGTCAAAGTCAGATATCTGCTAGTTTCATAGCCTCAGATGGCGGACATAGTGTCCATTATACATACCTTCAGTCTACAGCTAAGAGAGATATTAATTTTCTTCTTTCTTGGCAGCACCTTTAATGCTGAACTGATTGATGTGGATGCCAGGGCCCATCGTGGAGCTAACCGTGACGGACTTAATGTACTGGCCTTTTGCACCCGACGGTTTTACTTTGATAAGCGTATCAACCAAAGCCGTCAAGTTATCAATCAATTTATCTGCATCGAAAGACTTTTTGCCGATTGCGGAGTGAATATTGCCGGCTTTATCCGTGCGGTATTCAACCTTACCAGCTTTGCTTTCGCTAACAGCTTTTGCAACGTCCATCGTAACAGTACCAACCTTCGGGTTAGGCATGAGGCCTTTAGGACCGAGGATTTTACCGAGACGACCGACTTTACCCATCATATTCGGAGTAGCGATTGCTACGTCGAATTCGAGCCAGCCACCCTGGATCTTTTCAACAAGATCATCAGCACCGACGAAGTCAGCGCCAGCAGCTAAAGCTTCTTTTTCTTTATCGCCCTGTGCAAATACGAGGACAGTCTTGGATTTACCAGTGCCATGAGGCAGTACCAAGGCGCCGCGGACCTGCTGATCGGCGTATTTCGGATCTACGTTAAGGTTAACAGACAATTCAACGGTTTCGTCGAATTTGGCTGTATCCATCTTTTTCAAGATGTCAATTGCTTCTGCAACATCATACTGTTTCTGTTTATCGAACAGTTTTGCAGCTTCGGCATATTTCTTGCCTACTTTTGCCATGTTTCTTCCTCCTTATGTGGTTTAGCGGGTTACCCCTTCCACGGGCAGACAGTCGATTAGTCGACGATGTCGATACCCATGCTGCGAGCGGAACCTTCAATCATTTTCATAGCAGCTTCAACGTCGTTAGCGTTGAGGTCCGGCATTTTAGTCGTTGCGATTTCGCGGACTTTGTCGCGGCTCAATTTAGCTACTTTTTTCTTGTTCGGTTCACCCGAAGCTTTGTCCAGACCAGCTGCTTTCTTCAATAAGACGGCAGCAGGCGGGGTTTTCGTAATGAAAGTGAAGGAACGGTCTTCATAGACGGTAATTTCGACAGGGATAATGAAACCAGCCTGTTTAGCTGTACGTTCATTAAATTCCTTTACGAATGCCATGATGTTGACACCAGCCTGGCCTAATGCAGGGCCAATCGGAGGCGCCGGAGTTGCTTTACCAGCTTCACACTGGAGTTTTACCATTCTTGCTACTTTTTTTGCCATGGTGAGTTACACCTCCTTACATTACAAGATGTGGTCAAACGAATCGTAACGATTCTCCCACTCGCGGCAGAAAGCCGCATTAGAAGTATTTATTCCAGACCCTTCTCGATTTGAGAATAGTCGACTTCTACTGGAGTTTCACGGCCAAACATATTTACGAGGCCTTTAACGGTACCTTTTTCTTCATTGACCTCCGTGACGACGGCGATACAATTTTCAAAAGGCCCTTCAGTAATGCGCACTTCTTCGCCAACTTCGACAGAAATGTGCGTTTTCGGTTCGCTTTCTACTTCCTGTTTACCCAGGATTCTTTCAACTTCCTTAGGTTCCAAGGGAATAGGTTTCGTAGCCGACCCGACAAAACCGGTAACACCGGGAGTATTGCGGACGACATACCAGGAACGGTCATTGACTTCCATTTCAATCAGGACATAGCCCGGGAATACTTTCCGTTTAACGGTCCGTTTTTTCCCGTCCTTTACGTCAATTTCGTCTTCCATAGGAATGAGGATTCGGTTAATGACGTTTTCCAAACCCATGGACTTGACCTTCTGTTCCAGCGTTTGCAGTACTTTATTTTCATAACCGGAATACGTATGGATGACATACCATTTCATATCTGCTTCCATTTAAGCACAGCCCTCCTATCCGACAGCAAGCTGGAATAACTTAAACAGCTGCGAGAACGCGCCGTCAGCCACACCAATGATTATCATGACGACGATGGTAGCAACAATGACCATAACCGTGTAGTTAATCAATTCCCTTTTTGTCGGCCAGATGACCTTCTTCATTTCTACCTTTACGCCAGATAAAAATGACTTGCCCGGGTTCTTCTTCTTATTCTTTTGTGCTGCTTTTTTAGCTGAAAGTGCCATATAACCTCTCACATCCAAATAAGATTAGCACAATCTTATTCAATCAATTATTTCGTTTCTTTGTGTAATGTTTCTTTTTTGCAGAACGGGCAGTATTTTTTCAGTTCCAAACGATCCGGATTATTCTTCTTATTTTTGTTCGTCCGGTAGTTGCGCTGTTTGCATTCTGTGCATGCCAAAGTGATAGCTGTACGCATTCCTTACACCTCTCTTAAAAATAGTCACAAGCCTAGTTGTACGTAAGACTGCCTTTATAATGTATCACAACAGCTACGCCTAAGTCAAGGAAATTTTTCTGTAACTTAAAAAAGCCAGGCGTTGGTGGACGCCTAACTTTTGTAATGATATCATCTTTTCATCGATTCGTCAATACCGACATCTGAAGTTTTCCCATGAAACCGGTAAAAAGATTACAACTCCTCTTGCAGCAGTGTCAAAGCCGGTACGTAAGCATCTAAAATACGTCGAACCCGGACATCGAGGGAGTCGTCACTGCCGTATCGTTCGCGCAGCATGGCCAGCCATATCGACTCATCCACAAAGAGATACTGCTCATACGCCTCAGCGATGATCTCCTTCGGTGAACCCATGGCAGACATGCCGAAGCCATCACGCTTTAGGGCATCACGAAAGACGGTCAGTCCCAAATCAAATACGCCCTGGTATAGATGGACGATACCGTGGAGGACGAAAAGATTCGACAAGTCTTGCTGCTCTGCCTGCTGTAACAATTGTAATTGTGCCGTAAACGCCTGTCGCTCCGTCATGATGAACACCTCCTGTAAAGCGCCGATGGCTAGAAATAACAAAAAGGCGGCGCCCTATATCCCTATATATAGTATATATACATTATACCATATCTTATTTTGTAGAGAAGAAAAAGTCGAAATGGCGACCGCTAATCCTTACGACAAAAAACGCCCTGCCGGGAATCACTCCGACAAGGCGTTTGCTTTAAACGACAAACAAGTAATTGAGATGGATCAAAAAAACGGAATCAGGCTTCTTCAATGGCACCGGCCGGGCAGGAATTCATAGCGTCCTGAGCCGATTCATTGGTAGCTTCTGTTGCTTCAGCATAGGCTTCGGCCATACCCGTTTCATCGTTCATGCGAAAAACTTCGGGACAAGTTCCGGCGCAGAGGCCACAAGCAATACAGGTGTCATTTACTTTGTATTTCATAACAAATCACTCCTTTGTCCGAATCATTGCGATTCGAAATACTTGGACGGGTAAGGTAATCCTTACTGTGCTTATAGTATACCCGTCGCCCGGCAAAAGAGCGGTTGCATTTACAACAAAAAAAGACAAATTGACAAACTTTATAGAAGAAGTTTTCTTTATCTATAAAGGCATCAATATTCAATTACAATCCGTTATATACTTTTAATCTCATGTATGACGGATTTGCCGATTAATTCGATTTTGGCACCAAAGAAACTTCCGTTGCGGTATAGCCGGCGTTAACAATTGTTTTCAAAATTGTATCATCACTGACATCATCGCGGACGATAAGTTCAGCTTGACCGCGCATCAAATCCACTTTTACTTTTTCAATTCCATCAACGTCTTTAAGGGCTTCGGTTACGTGTTTTACGCAGTTTTGGCAGACCATACCTGAAATAGCGACATACTTTTTCGTTCCCTCTACCTGATCTTGATGAAATAAATGGCTAAAAAACCCCATGATATTCGCATCCCCCTCTATGTTTTACACAAAAGAAATAAATTCTCATCATCAATATTATAAGTCGTTCTGGCTTTTCTGACAAGGTGGATACTGTATACACTATGCTATATATAAAAATTATGTTGACGATACCTATAAATCATAGTAAAATGAAGGCAGCTAAAACTTTATCTTATTAAATGTTTTTGTTATTTTTATTAAAAAAGGATGTGAGTGTATGTCATTTTTTCGAACGAAGTCCGTATCCCAATTGCAAGAAGATGCAAGCAGCTCTAAGCTAAGTAAGAATCTTAGCGTCATGGACCTCACCTTCCTAGGTGTTGGCGGTATCATCGGGGCCGGGGTCTTTGTCTTGACAGGTATTGCCGCAGCCCGCTATGCGGGGCCTGGCGTTGCTTTATCCTTTGTCATCGCTGGTTTCCTCTGTATTCTCGTAGGCTTGACGTATAGTGAATTTTCATCCTTCATCCCTGCTTCAGGCAGTGTTTATTCCTATACCTTTGCTTCCTTGGGTGAAGGGATGGCCTTCTTATGCGGCTGGTCATTAATTCTGGCATATACCGTTACCGCCAGTGCCGTTGCCGTCGGGTTCTCAGGCTACCTATCCGGCATGAGTGCATCACTCGGATTCGTCATTCCTGACTATCTGCTCAAGACACCGGCCGAAGGCGGGATCGTCAATCTGCCATCCATTATTATCATCCTTTTACTCTGCTCGGTACTCATCCGCGGCACCAAGCAAAGTGCAAAATTAAACTTTGCACTCATCCTCGTCGCATTGGCAGCCATCATAGCCTTCGTCGTAACGGCGGCTCCCCATGCCAATCCCGATAACCTTAACCCGTTCGCACCGTTCGGCGTCCGCGGCATCTTCAGCGGCGCATCGATTGTTTTCTTCTCGTACATGGGCTTCGACGCCGTTGCTACTTCGGCTGAAGAATGTAAGAATCCGTCCCGTGACCTTCCGATTGGGATCATTTCTTCTATCGCCATTTGTATGGCCCTGTACATCGCCGTTTCCCTGGCGCTGACTGCAGCGGTTAACTACACCCAGCTCGATACACCGGAACCGGTTGCCTATGCACTGCGTCTCCTCGGCTGGCCTGATCTTGCCAACCTCATCGCTGTCGGCGTCTTGGCCGGTATCATTACGACCCTGATCGTGTACCTCTTTGGCCAGTCCCGTATCTTCTTTGCAGTTTCCCGCGACGGCCTCCTGCCGCAGCATCTCTGCAAGATTCATGATACGTACCATACCCCGTATTTGATTACCATCGTTGGTTCCATCATCATCGCTATCATCTCCGGCTTCGTCCCCTTGATGCATATCGTTGAATTATCCAACACCGGTACGCTGGCAGTTTTCTTGATTAACTTCATCGGTATCGTCGCTATGCGCCGCAACCATCCGGAAATCACGCGGAAATTCCGTTGCCCGATCCTTCCGATCATTGCCCCCATCGGCGTTATCGTCTGCTTCTACCTTATCTATGAATTATCACCGTTGACACACATGCTCTTCATTGGCTGGCTCGTTCTCGGCTTGATCATTTACTACGCTTACAGCCGCAGCCACAGCCTTCTCAACAAACAATAAGTACGTACATTAAGTTAAGTTTTGGCTCCCCCCTGGGAATCAGATATTTTGTATCACTCTTTTATCTCCTTTCTTTAATCTAGTAAAGTGATACAAAAATAGTCTGAATTAAGTCAGTATCATCTGTGCAAAGCTGTAAGCTCCGTCACTCACGAGCCACTATCCGGCTCATCGAAAAATCTTAGTGATTAAAGTCCGTTCTATATTCTGTTTCAACATGGTCGGCAAAAACACTTTCTGCCTCTTGCTTCGCAAAGCCTTTCAGCATCCAAGCCAGATTACGGCCGACGTTGCGCATCGTTTGAAGGCCTTCTAAGTCCTTGCGCACTTCATCGGGCGACATGCCGTGGACCATGTTCCAATACGTCGAAGGAACGATTGGCATGCTGGCGATGCCAAAGTATTTGTTCAAAACGTCGATAGCTGCCGTTGTGCCGCCGCGGCGGGCCGAAACGATGGCGGCACCCGGTTTGCCGGCAAAGACCGGATAGAGTTCACCGACAGCTGACGAGTAAAATACTCGGTTCAGGAACGATAAGATCTGGCCGCTGGGATGGGCATAATAGACGGGAGAACCGAAGACGAAACCATCGGCTTCTTTGGCCTTTTCCAAAAAGCGATTGACGGCGTCGTCATTATCATCTTTAAAGATACAGCCCTGCCCCTGACACTTATTACAGCCGATACAGTCCCGCATGGGACGCGGCCCTAATTGGAAAATTTCATAGTCGACACCATTTTCTTTCAGGGTTTTGCCGACTTCTTCCAAAGCCGTGTACGTACAGCCTTTGAGATGGGGACTTCCGTTAACCATTAATACCTTCATCATTCATTCCTCCTATTCCGAATAATACACTGCATCACTTACACGATACTCCTATTATTATATGGATAAAAGGTCAAACAATCAATAAGGCACTCTTATGTAAGGTACTACCCCGAAAGAAAGTGTTGACTTCATCACTCTCTTTTTGTATCATACTGACAGAAAGGAGTGTGAATTTATGGACGAAAAACTTACATCGGTCAATGTCGAGCCCTTTGCCTACGCCTGTTCCTTATTCAACGGGAAATGGAAGATGCACATCCTCTTTTGGCTGTGGAAAAAAGAAGTCCTCCGCTATGGAGAACTAAAAAAATCCCTGGGGAAAGTCACCCATAAGATGTTATCCCAGCAGCTCAAGGAAATGGAAGCCGACGGCCTCATTTATAGAAAAGAATATCCCCAGGTGCCGCCCAAAGTAGAATATGGGCTGACGACACTGGGGATATCTCTTATGCCGATTTTACAACAAGTTTGTCTGTGGGGACAAGACCACTATACTCAGCGCTGAATAGCGAAAGCCTGGAAGCCGGGATACAAGCCCTGGCCGCGGAGTTCGTCTTCAATCTGCAGCAAGCGGTTGTATTTAGCAACGCGTTCACTGCGGTTCGGAGCGCCGGTTTTGATCTGTGCCGTATTCAAGGCCACTGCGAGGTCTGCAATGGACGTATCTTCCGTTTCACCGGAACGGTGGGAAACGATAGCGCGGTAGCCGGAACGGTGAGCCAATTTAATAGCTTCCAAGGTTTCCGAAACGGAGCCGATCTGGTTCAATTTAATGAGGATCGCGTTACCGCTGCCCTGAGCAATACCTTTGGCCAAACGTTCCGTATTGGTAACGAATAAGTCGTCACCGACGAGCTGTACGCGCTGGCCTAAAGCCTGAGTCAGTTTTGCCCAGCCTTCCCAGTCTTCTTCATCAAGACCGTCTTCGATGGAGTAGATCGGATATGCATCGGACAGTTTTTTCCAATGAGCAATCAATTCATCCGTCGTGAAAGTCTGGCCGCTCTTCGGCAGATGGTACTGGCCCTGTTTTTCGCCTTTCCATTCGCTGGCTGCGGCGTCGAGAGCCAAGACAAAGTCTGTACCCGGTTTGTAGCCGGCTTCTTCGATAGCTTTGAGGATGTACTGGATAGCTTCTTCATCGCTGCCGAGGTCAGGAGCAAAACCGCCTTCATCACCGACGGAGGTAGCCAAGCCCTTGCTCTTCAACAGAGCTGCCAGTGCATGGTATACTTCTGCGCACCAGCGAAGGCCTTCGTGGAAGGAAGGAGCGCCGGCAGGCATGATCATGAATTCCTGAACATCAACCGTGTTGGCAGCGTGGGCACCACCATTCAAGATATTCATCATCGGTACCGGCAGATAGTTACCGTTGGCACCGCCTAAGAAGCGATACAAGGGGATATCCAAGGAAGCGGCAGCAGCTCTGGCAGTAGCCAGGGATACGGCCAAAATAGCATTGGCGCCTAAGCGGGATTTATCCGACGTACCGTCAGCATCGATCATCAATTTATCAATGCCGTAAGTATCAAAAGGATCCTGGCCTTTCAATACGTCCTGTAATACCGTGTTGATGTTTTCAACGGCTTTGGTTACGCCTTTGCCGCCGTAACGGCTCTTATCGCCATCGCGAAGTTCAAGAGCTTCAAACTGGCCTGTCGATGCGCCGCTGGGAGCTGCGCTGCGGCCTACCGTGCCGTCAGACAAAATAACGTCAGCCTGTACGGTGGGGTTACCGCGAGAATCCAAAATTTCACGACCAACAACTGCTTCAATACGAATGTTCTTCATTATTCAAAGCCCTCCTCTATATACATAAAAAATTAAGTAAATTCTTATAGTGCTATTTAATTTGGTTATATTATACTATACATGTCATGATTTTGCATAGTGCTTTTTGAGAATCTTTATTATTATAAAATCATTACCTATAAAGTGTTGTTTAAAGCAGAGGAAAAGCTGCATAAAAAAGAAGCGTTGGCATTTGCCAGCGCTTCTTTTTTTAATCAACAGCGTCCCATTCCATCAGGGATAATCCCCTCCGGTAGTTTGATGTTTGCGGCCTTAACGGCCATATTCGCATGTCGCACAAGGGATATTGCCACTGAAATTATTTTACAATCCTCAGCGTAACCAATGTATAAAAATGTTTTCCTTAACGATTCTGTAATTCCGAGTAATTTTTCCTAAGAGCCGTCGCATGTTTCTAATTACAGATTCCCTTACCCACTCCGAAGCTTTGCTTCGGGATTTTTGACATACAAAAAAAGCACTTCGAATGAAGTGCTTTTTGCTGAATCAGCGGCTTCCTATCCTCCCAGGGGGCCTCCCCCCAAGTACTTTC
>OBIU01000112.1_pt1 | contig 50554 bp, 48 predicted proteins | sample 1519871 | NCBI WGS metagenome assembly OBIU01 (sample SAMN04209229, study PRJEB22552) | human gut metagenome | biome: gut; material: feces | host: Homo sapiens | place: USA: Oklahoma
TTCGCCATACCGCGGCATAGAAAAACCACCGCAACATTTTGTTACGGTGGCTAGGTCTAACTTTTTGGGGTCACATCATGGAGGGAGCTCTTCGCGTCTATTTCGTTTCTAAATAGGTCCAGCCTTCTTCCTGGCGGACTTTCTGTTCTTTCATGAGATGACCCAAGGCCCGTTTAAAAGCAGCCTTGCTGAGGCCGAATTTGGCCTTGATGACGGCCGGTGCCGTCTTGTCGCCATAGGGCATCTTGCCCTTGCGCTGTTCGAGGAACTGCAGGATCTTCTCGGCGTCGGGATTGATGGCATTTTCCTTGGTCTGGCGCAGGGAAATATTGATGCGCCCGTCTTCGCGCAGGAAGGTGATGCGGCCCTTGATCATCTGGCCGATGAGGATCGGTCCGTTGAATTCACTGCGGTGCAAAAAGGCGATCCACCGTTCGCGGGTCATGAGGTAGGCCCCCTGATCGGTCATGTTGTAGATGGCCCCTTCGACCCAGTCGCCGACTTTGGCATCTGTCGCAGCCCGCGAGGCCCGGCGCATTTCGTCTTCGACTTCCATCGACACGGCCAGGCGGTGGGACTTGTCTTCATAGAGTTTGACCCAGACGTACTCCCCTTCTTTAGGGCGGCCTTTCATTTCGGCAAAGGGCATGAAGATGCCTCGTTCCGTTCCGACGTCAACGAAGGCGCCGAAGCGCGTCGTATTGATGACCGGCGCATAACCGATCTGGCCGATCTTGATCTTGGGCAGGCGCATGGACGCCGTAAGGCGGCCCGATGGGTCGTGGTACAGAAAGACCGTCACCGAATCGCCGATATGGACCTCTTCCGTCTGCTGATTGATATGGAGGAGGATGTCGTCATTGGTATTGCCCGTGCCGCCGTCCAAAAAGGCACCCATCTCGCTTTGGCGCAGGACTTCTAACGTCGCGATGCTGTTTTCTTGAAGTGTCGTCATATTATTCACCTTCGTAGTCGATCCGCGGTGCGTCGGCCCACAAGTTTTCCAGGTCGTAATACTGGCGTTCCTGTTCGACGAAGACGTGGGCAATGACTTCACCGGCATCGATGAGGATCCACTTGCCTTCGTGGTAGCCTTCGACGTGGAGGATGGGATAGCCGTTCTTTTCCATCTGTTCTTCGATGTTGTCGGCAATGCTCTGGGTCTGACGGTTGTTGCGGGCACTGCAGATGACGAAGTAATCGGCCATGAGGGACGAATCCTTGATGTCCAGGACGGCGATGTTCCAGGCTTTCTTGTCGTCGGCTGCAGCGCAGACGATTTCATAGCTGGATAATTCTTTCATCGGTTCAGCGTTAGCTGGTTTCATGGTAATTGGCATATATGAAAAGTCTCCTTTTTATACGAATTTAAGATTGTTTATCATCGGGCGTCGGAGCTGCCGAGATGGCGTTGTTGGTCCGGCCGATGACTTTTTGGACTTCGACCGGGTCGTAGGTCCAGTAATATTTATTGTCGCTGTTCTTGCCGCCCTGGGCCATTTCGCCGGGCAGGATGTAGAAGTTGATGTTGTCGGCCGTGACGTTGCGGAAATCAAAGGCCAATTCGGCCATATCTTTGGCCGGGATATTGGAATCGACGTTGTGCCACAGGCGGTACATGAAGAAGGCATTGCTCAGACCGAAGTCCTTTTGCCGGTCTTCATAGAAGTTCTTGATGAACCGTTCCTGGCGCTGGGTCCGCGAGACATAGCCGTTGCCGTCGAGGTAGCGCATATAGCCCGTTGCTTCCTTGCCGTCGAGGGTCTGGTAGCCTTGGAAGATGTTGATGTCCGTTTCCCCGGCTGCGTCGGCGTGGTACATGTTCTTTTCCACGTAGAGGGGCACGCCGCCGTTCATGTCGACCATCTTAGCGAAGGATTCCGGCGTAAAGGCTGCGTAGTACGGAAGGGGAATGTGGAAGATGTCTTCGACGACGGCCCGTACCAGGCTGATACCGCCTTCAGTGTAGACGTCCTGCAGTTCTTGGATCCCCTTTTCCTTGCGCCCTTCGATTTTCGTGTCGTCAGGCAGCATGATGATGTCGATGTGCTTCTTATCCTTGTTGATGGCGGCGACGCCGACGAAGTTGGCCTGCTGAGGATTTTCTCCGTCCGTGCCGATGAGGAGCACGTAGAGCGGCTTATCGGCGCTGGTCTGGACGAAATCATTGCTGCTGGCCGGCGTCGTATCGGGACCGTCGGGCTGAGCCGCCGGACTGGTGAAGTGGATATAGGCCGAGCGGCAGACGAGGAAGATGGCCACGGCAGCGACGACGGCCAAGATGCGGTTTAAGATTCTTCTTCTCTTTTCTCGTGTCATCGTCCGGCCTTCCTCGCTGCCTCTTTCATCATGGCGCTGATGTGGGCGTTGCGGTTGGTGACCGTGCCGACGAAGATCGGTTTCTTCTGGTCGAGGAGGTGGCGGATCGTCGAATCGTAGCCTAAGAGGACGGCTTCATCGAGGTCCCGTTCGGCGGCCTGGCGCAGGGCTTCGACGCCGTCAAAGTCGCGGTTCACTTCGATATAGTCGGCCATGAAGATGATTTTTTCCAGTTTTCCCATGGCTTCGGCACCCGTCGTGTGATGGGCCACAGCGGCCAGGATATCGGGATCGTCAATGCCGTACTTCTCCCGGGCCAAGGTCACGGCGGCATAGCCGTGGAGCAGGCTGCCGATGTTAAAGATCGGCGCCGGAAGGTCCGTAAAGGAGCGGCTGGCCAGAGCCTGCATCTCTTCGAGGGGCTTTTGTTTGGCCGCATCGTGAAGGAGGGCCGCTACTTCCGCCGCATCGGCATCGCTGCCATAGCGGTCGGCTAAGTGCCGGGCCGCAGCGGCCACGCCCAGGACATGGGTATAGCGATTCGGCGTCAGGGATTGTTTTAAATCTGCTTTGATGGCATCTTTGAATTCTTCGTTGTACATTGATATACTCCATTTTTTCTGATGTATTCGACGACGGCCGAAGGCATCATATAGCGGACGGACAGGCCCAGGCGAATGCGGCGCCTGAGTTCTGTCGAAGAGATTTCCATCGTCGGGACCGGCAGTTTGAGAATGTTTTTCCCCAGCTCGCCAAAGGACGAGATGATGGAATCGATCTGTTCCGAGCCGTCGGGACGGGTCGCACCGATAAACTGGCACAGGCTGAGGATTTCCTCCGGATTGTTCCAGTTGTGCAGGTCGTGGATCGTATCGGTCCCCGAGATGAAATACAGGCTGTGCGACGGGCCGTATATTTCTTTTAAAAGCCGCAGCGTATCGACCGTATAGGAATTTCCCTGACGGCGCATCTCCATATCGCTGACGGTAAAGTACGGGTTGTCAGCCGTAGCCAGACGCGTCATGGCCAATCGCTGCTCGGCTGTCGCACCGCAGACATCCTTATTGGGTGTAATGTACGACGGCACGAACAGGACCTTCTTTAAATGAAAGGCCTGGCGCGCTTCTTCGGCAATCATGAGGTGTCCTAAGTGGATGGGATTAAAGGTCCCCCCCATGACGCCGAGCCTAGTGATTTCCATGGTACAAATAGATTCCTCCCCAGGCGATAGCTACGGCTAACGCATAAAGCAATAAAAACTTGGCATAGTGTCGGTATTCAAATCGTGTTTTCGGTGAAGCGGCATATTGGCGAAGAGTCCGCCCGTAACCGCGAAGCAGGCGCAGCATCAGCGGATCTGACCCTGGCCGTCGATGAGGTATTTATACGAAACCAAGGCTTCGAGGCCCATAGGACCGCGGACGTGCAGTTTCTGCGTGCTGATGCCGATTTCGGCACCAAAGCCGAACTCGAAGCCGTCGGTAAAGCGCGTCGAGGCGTTGACGTAGACCGCAGCCGAATCGACGGATTTTTGGAAGGCTTCGGCCGTTTCTTTATTATTGGTCACGATGGCTTCCGAGTGGTGAGTGCTGAAGCGGCGGATGTGGTCCAAGGCTTCGTCGAGAGAGTCGACGACTTTGACCGACATGATGAGGCTGTTGTATTCCGTCGCCCAGTCTTCGTCATCGGCGGCCTTCATGGCACTGACGGCCCGGGCTTCGTCGTCGCCGCGAAGTTCGACGGCATCGTCTTTCATGACCGGTGCCAATGTTTCTAAAAAGTCCTTGGCGACGTCGCGGTGGACCAAGAGGGTTTCCATGGCGTTGCACGTCGACGGCCGCGATACCTTGGCATTTTCGACGATCTTAACGGCCATGGAAAGGTCGGCATCCTTATCGACATAGACGTGGCAGACGCCGCTTCCCGTTTCGATGCAGGGAACGGTGGCCGTATCGACGACCATGCGGATCAGGCCGGCACCGCCGCGGGGAATAGCCAAATCGATGAAGCCCCGTAAGGTAAGGAGCTCTTTGACCAGGGCCCGGTCCGTATTTTCAATGATGTTGACACTGTTTTCCGGAAGGCCGGCCGCTTTCAGTCCCTGACGGATGACCGAGGTCAGGGCCGTATTGGAGGCGATGGCTTCACTGCCGCCGCGGAGGACGCAGGCGTTGCCGGCTTTGATGCACAGGGCTGCCGCATCAACGGTGACGTTGGGCCGCGATTCAAAGATGATGGCAATGACCCCTAAGGGAACGCTGACCTTCTTGATAGCAAGGCCGTTGGGACGCGTAAATTCATCGAGGACGATACCCGACGGATCGCGAAGGTCGATGACCTGGCGAACGCCTTCGGCCATGGCCGAAATTCGTTCTTTGGTCAGGGTCAGGCGGTCGACCATGGCCGGCGCCATCCCCTTTTCCTTAGCCCGCTTCAAATCTTCGGCGTTGGCCGACAGGATGGCGTCGCTGTGGGCCATGAGGGCATCGGCAATATAGGCCAGGGCCTTATTTTTGACGTCCGTTCCGGCCGTTTGCAGGACGTACGATGCTTCTTTGGCGTCGCGGCCCTTGCGGTATACTTCAGATATCATGGGAAAAACCCCTTTCTAATACATGACGACCAGATTGTCGCGGTGGATGACTTCATCAAAGATGCCGTTGTGGCCGAGGACTTCGGCGATATCTGCCGACTGGCGGCCCTTGATGGCATTGATGTGGACACTGCCGTAGTTGGAAATGCCCTTGGCAATGGTCAATCCATCGTAGACGACGCTGACGATGTCCCCTTCTTCAAAGAGGCCTTCGACAGCGGTGATGCCCACCGGAAGGAGGCTCGAGCCCTTGTCGATGATGGCGTCGCGGCAGCCCTTATCGACGATGAGTTTTCCCGTCGCCTTGCTGCCCGAAACGAGCCAGCGCTTCTTCGAATGGAGCGGCGTTTCCTTGGCTTTGAACAAGGTCCCTACGTCTTCACCGGCGCAGATGCGGCTGACGATGTCGTCTTCACTCCCGGAGGCGATGACCATGTCGACGTCGGCTGCGGTGGCAATGGCCGCCGCCTGGATTTTGGTGTACATGCCGCCCGTCCCCATGGAGGAACCGGCGTCGCCGGCAATGTCGTAAATGTGTTTATCGATATTATCGACGTAGGAAATGATTTTGGCATCGGAATGGGTCCTGGGATTATCCGTATAGAGACCGTCGATGTCCGACAACAGGATGAGCAGGTTGGCGTCGACGAGACCACTGACCATGGCCGACAAGGTGTCGTTATCGCCGATCTTATATTCATCGACGGCGACGACGTCGTTTTCGTTGATGATGGGAATGATGCCCATATCGATCATAGTCAGGAGGGCATTGCGCGAGTGCATGAATTTGCTGCGGTCCTGGGAGTCCATGCGGGTCAAAAGGACCTGGCCGACGACTTGGCCGTATTCGCGGAACAGCCGTTCATAGGTGTGCATGAGAACACCTTGTCCGACGGCGGCTAAGGCCTGTTTTTCCCGAATCGACTTCGGTCGGTGATCAAGATTAAGCGGGGCCATACCGGCATTGGTCGCCCCGGAGCTGACCAAGATCATTTCCTTCCCCTGATTCTGCAAATCTGCCAATTCTCGGACTAAATGCTCCATGCGGCGGTAGTTCAATTTGCCCGTCCCATGGGAAATCGTACTGGATCCGACCTTGACGACGATGCGCTTCTTGTGGTCAAAATCCCTGCGTCTGCTGTTCACCATGCCTCACGTCCTAGTCTTTAATAAATTCGTACTTCGATTTCTTATCTTTCTTCTTGAATAAAATGCCGTAGTGGCCGATGACCTGAATCAATTCGGCACCGAGCATATCGGCCAGGTCTTCCATCGTTTCTTTGGTCGGAAGGTTAGCGTTATTGAGGACGTGGGCCTTAATCAATTCCCGCGCCGTAAGCGCTGCTCTGGCACTGTCGATGACGGCGTCGCTTAAGCCGTCTTTTCCGATTTGGACGACGGCCGGCATGAGGCTGGCCATCCCCCGTAACTGCTGTCTGTCTTTATTATTCATATACGTCTCCCTTTATTTGTGGTATTCGAATTCCATGGCGTAAATGCGGACCGTATTGCCATCCTGGATGCCGTGTTCCTGGAGGAGCTTATCGAGCTCCATATAGCGCCAAATGCGCTGGAAACGACGCAGGGACTGGTCGTCGTCGAAGTTGGTCATGGCAACCAAATTTTCAATGCGGGCGCCGGTGATGACGAAAGCCCCGTCCGTATCGCGGGTCACTTCAAAGTCCGGCTTATTCTGAGCCTTATAGACGACTTCTTCCGTCGTTTCGTCGGCTTCTTCGACGTATTCTTCAAGGAGGGTCCAGACCCGTTCTAACAGTTTATCCATGCCGTCGCCGCTTACGGCGCAGATAGGATAGACTTCGATGCCCTTGGCCGCCATGTAGTCCATGAGGCGCTCGAGGTTGTCTGAATCGTCGGTTAAGAGGTCGATCTTATTAGCCGCTACGATCTGGAGCTTGCGCGACAGTTTTTCGCTGTATTTGGCAAGTTCGGCGTTGATCTTTTCATAGTCTTCGATAGGGTCGCGGCCTTCCATGCCCGATACGTCGAGGACGTGGATCAAGATCTTCGTCCGTTCGATATGGCGCAGGAAATCGTGACCGAGGCCGACGCCTTCACTGGCCCCGTCGATGAGGCCGGGAATGTCGGCCATGACGAAGCTGCGGTGATCGGGCAGATCGACGACGCCGAGGATCGGGTTGAGGGTCGTAAAGTGATAGGCTGCAACTTCTGGCTGGGCTGCCGAAACCTTTCTCAGGATGCTCGATTTGCCGACGCTGGGATAGCCCAGGAGGCCGACGTCAGCCAAGACTTTCAGTTCCAGCCGCAGCCACCGTTCTTCTCCCGGTTCGCCCCGTTCGGCAAAGGTCGGCGTCCGATTGGCACTCGTTCTAAAATGCCAGTTGCCGCGACCGCCGCGGCCGCCTTTAGCGACGATGGCCTGTTGGCCGTCCCGCGACAAGTCGGCCATGATCTGGCCCGTTTCTTCATCTTTTACGATCGTTCCCAAAGGAACGGTAATCAACAAGTCTTCGGCGTTTCTGCCGTACTTATTGCTGCCTTCGCCCTTTCCGCCGGGCTTGGCCTTGAACAGGCGGCGAAAACGAAAGTCGACGAGGGTGTTGACGTTGCGGTCAGCGACGAGAACGACGTTGCCGCCCTGACCGCCGTCGCCGCCGTTCGGTCCGCCCTTGGGGACGAACTTTTCATGCCGGAAACTGCTCATGCCGTCGCCGCCCTTGCCGGACTGTACAAAAATTCTTGCTCTGTCTATAAACATAGGTCACCTCATATGAAAATACATGGGGATATAGAAAGAGACACAGCATACATATACCATGTCTCCTGTCTATCTGTCCATCAATATCAAAATTAACCGACCCTTTTCCGCTTATGATAACGGAAAGGGTACGAAAAAGTCATGAGACTCTTTACGATAAAATTTTAAATCATATTTGCCAATCTGTAAAGTCATTTTTCCTTAATAATTTCCAAGGCCTTTTCAAACTGCGTATCCGTCGGATCCGATGGCGTAAGGGGTACGACGACGTCCGGTTCGATGCCGACACCGTCGATTTCACGGCCATTGGTCGTGCGATACTTGGCGACGGTCACCTTGACGGCCGACTGCTGGCTCAAGGGGAAGACCCCTTGTACGGTGCCCTTGCCGTAGGTCTTGACGCCGACGATGGGACCGAGCTGCATGTCCTGAACGGCACCAGCAATGATTTCAGAGGCGCTGGCCGAGTTTTCATTGACCAAGACGACGAGAGGAATGAGGTCATTCGTTCCTTCTGCCGTGTACTGGTCGACTTTGCCGTCCTGTTCGGTATAGGACACGATAGTGCTGTTGGGCGGGACGAAGTTGCTGGCTACGCCGACGGCCTGTTCCACGATGCCGCCGGGGTTGTCGCGAAGGTCGAGGATCATCTTCTTCATCCCCTGTTCGCGCAGCTTCGTATATTCCTTGGTAAAGTCATCGGCCGTTCCTTCACCAAAGACGGCGATGCGGATATAGCCGATGTCCGTGCCTTCAATCATCTTGCCGGCCACGGTCGGTACATGGATCTGACGGCGTTCGACGGTAAAGGTCTTATCTTCGCCGTCGCGGCGGACGACTAAGGTGACGCTGGTATTGGCCGCCCCTCGGATGCGCTTAGACACGTCTTCGAGTTTATTGCCGTCGACCGGCGTTCCATCGATAGATACCAGGATGTCGCCGCGCTGAAGTCCCGCTTCGGCAGCCGGGCTGTCGTCCATGACGCCGGCGATGAGGACGCCGTCATCAGTGGACCCGATGTAGACGCCGATGCCGGCATAGGTGCCGCTCATCTGGGCCGAAAAGTCCTTATACAGCTCGCCGCCGAGGTAGACCGAATGCTTGTCCCCCAAGGTGCTGACCATGCCGTTCAGGGCCCCGTCAAAGAGAGCACTGCGGTCGACGTTTTCCGCATAATGGCTTTCGATGATTTCCAAGGTACGGAAAAATTCAAACATGGCAGTCGCCCGGCCCGTATAGTACCAAAACATGCCGAAGACGGCCAGAATCATGACGATCATACCGCTGCAAAAGAAGGCAAGGGGCCGGCGAACTTTTTCCCAGGCCTGGCGTATAGTTTGTTTATTCATTCATATCTCCTTCTTTGGAAATCAAGGCCGCGAGAAACGGACAAGCTGCAGTAAAAACACTTATAAATAGGCTGACGGATCGACGGGGTCCCCGTTGGCACGGACTTCGAAGTGAACGTGCGGGCCTGTCGAGTTGCCCGTCGAGCCGGCATAGGCGATGACCTGGCCCTGGGAAACGGCCTGACCTTCGGAGACAGCCAGTTCCTGATTATGGCCGTAAAGGGTCGACAAGCCGTTGCCGTGGTCGATGATGACAGCATAGCCGTAACCGCTGATCCAGCCGGCTTCGACGACGACACCGCCGTCGGCTGCATGGACCGGTGTGCCGTAATCGACACCGATATCCATGCCGCTGTGATAGATTGTCGTCCCGAAGATTGGATGGGTCCGATAGCCATAGGGCGAAGTAACGACGCCGTTGACCGGCCAAATCATGGCTCCGGAGCCGCTGACCGGCTGGTAGGAGTCACTGCTGCCGCCACCGCCGCCAGACGAAGCCTGAGCGGCAGCTGCTGCTGCCTGTGCCGCCCGGTCGGCTGCACGCTGGCGCAGCATTTCAGCAATGGCCTGCGACGACTGCTGGTATTCGTTATAAGCCTGTTCGGCTACGGCTTTATCATTCTGAGCCTGATAGAGAATGGCCTGCTGTTCCTTGCGGCGGCTTTCGATTTCATCGCGCTTAGCCGCTGCCTGGTCGCGGAGCTGGGCCTGGCGGGCACGCTGGGTTTCCAGTTCCTGCTTGGCCGTTTCAATGGCCGCCCGTTCCTGACGGATGTCGGAAATCAAGGTGATATCGGCGTCGATGATACGGCGCAGTAATTCCAGGCGGTTGGAAAAGTCGCTGAAATCCTTGGCCCCGAGGACGACGTCGAGATAGCTCAATTGGCCGTGCATATAGATGTCGCGGACGCGCTTGGTAAAGACACCTTCCCGCACCTTGAGCCGGGCCTGGGTCTTTTCCAGTTCAGCCTGGGTGGCGGCAATTTTTTCTTCCGTCGCCTTCAGTTCATTGGCCACGGCCTGGTAGTCGCGCTGAGCCGCTTCGAGCTGCTGCTGGATGGCATAGAGCCGATCGTTGACGCTGCCGATGACAGCTTCGGCCTGAGCCTTCTTCTCGCTTTCCTGAGCCATCCGGTTCTGAACGTCCGACAGCTGGTTCTGCAAGTCTTCGTCTTCGCCAAAGACGGCAAAGTTGGGGGTCAATAAGGCGGCGGTCACGGCCAGGATGACGTATTTTTTTAACATATTACACCTTCATATAACGTTTCAGAGAAATGGTACTGCCAATGGCCCCGATGACCATGCTGATGATCAACAGGACGCCTGCCGTGCGGTACATAAAGGGAAAGACGCTGACCATCGGTAAGAAGGCCAGGGACTGGTGAATGGCCGTAACAGCAAAGTCGTAGAACTGATAGAGGGCGATGTCGGCAATGATACCGCCGATAAAGCCCAGGAACAGGCCTTCTAAGAGGAAAGGCCAGCGGATGAACCAGTTCGTCGCCCCGACGTACTTCATGATGGCGATTTCTTTGCGCCGGGCAAAGACGGTCAGGCGAATGGTATTGGAAATGATGAACAGCATGGCCAGGGTCAGGAAGACGATGAGGGCAATGCCGCCCCAACGGATGATGGTCGTGATCTGGAAGAGCTGTTCAATGATTTCCTGGCCGTAGTGGGTCCCTTCGACTTCGGGGTAATCGGCGACGATATCCGCCGTCCGCCGTACGGCTTCCGGTTCGGTAAAGGTCACTTCAAAAGAACTGGGCAAGGGGTTCTTCCCTTCCAAGGCATCGAGGATACCCGGCTGGTCTTTCATGCGTTCCTTCAAGATGTCCATGGCCTGATTCTTATCGGTAAAGGTGACCGACTTGACGTCCGGCAGGGCCTGAAGGCGATGGCTTACACTATCGATATCGGCCTGGGTCGCACCGTCTTTGAGGTAGACCGTGATTTCGACCTGGCTTTCGAGATTTTCAGCAAAATAGTCGAGATTGGCCACGAGGGTCATGAAGATGCCCAGGATGAACAAGGATAAGGCGACCGTGGCAATGGAGGCCACCGACATAAAGCGGTTGCGCCAAAACGATTGGAAAGCAGCGACGGTGTAGTAATGCATGGTTCTAATTTTCATCGTCGTATCCTCCTCGCTGTTCGTCACGGACGACCTTGCCGTCATCCAATTCGATGACGCGTTTATTCATCATGTCGACTAAGGTCTTGTCATGGGTTACCATGAGGACCGTCGTTCCCATGTGGTTGATTTTCTTAAAGACTTCGACAATATCCTCGGACGTATCGGGGTCGAGGTTCCCTGTCGGTTCGTCGGCAATGAGTAAGAGCGGCCGATTGACGATAGCTCTGGCAATGGCTACGCGCTGCTGTTCCCCACCGCTGAGATTCTTGGGCAGGGCGTCGGCTTTCCCAATGAGGCCGACGAGGTCGAGGACTTCGCGGACGCGGCGGCGAATGACCCGGCGCGGCGCTTCGATGACTTCCATGGCAAAGGCCACATTTTCCTGAGCCGTCTTATTGGGCAGGAGGCGGAAGTCCTGGAAGACGATCCCCATTTTGCGGCGCAGGTAGGGCACGCTCTTTTTGGCCAAACGGTTGACTTCGATCCCGTTGACCAGGACCGAACCTTTCGTCGGCAGTTCTTCGTGGGACAAGAGGCGGATCAGCGTCGACTTGCCGGCACCGCTGGCACCGACGACGAAGACGAATTCGCCCTTTCCGATATGAAGGGACACCTGGTCGAGGGCAATGGAGCCATTGTCGTAGACCTTGGATACATTTTTAAATTCAATCATAGAGACCTCCGATGCTGTTCGAGTCGTTTGCGGACGCCGTCCCGCCCTTCTAAGATGCGCAGGGCCAGGTAGGCATTTCGCAGGGACTGGCGGCGCAGATGGTTGAGGCGGGCCTTGATGGCCGGCTCGAGTCCCCCCTGGGCCAGCTGTTGACTGACGCGGGAGGCTAAGGCTTCTGCCGTCACCGATTCCGTCGTCCCGCAGACCCGATCGCCGATGAGATGGATAAAGCTGTCGATTTTCGGGTCATAGGAAATGGCTGTCGCCGGCGTTTCCATGAGGGCCGAAAAGATGAGGGCGTGAAGGCGGTTGGCCACGACGGCATCCATGCAGCCCATGAGGGACATGAATTCTACCGTCGAATAGCGGTCGTCGAGGACGATGGCCCTCGTCTTCATGCGATCGGCAATATCGCGGCCGGCGGCGACGTCTTCCGGATGCTGCATGGGAATGAAGATGATGTCCACGTCTTCCCGCTGCTGCAACGTATCGGCCGCCTGGGCAATGGCGTCTTTATAGGCCTGATGGCCCTGCCAGTTGCGGACGGCAATGCCGACGCGCCGGCGGCTGCCGGTAATTCCCTTTTGCTCCAGAATCTGAAGGCCGATGGCCTTATCGACGGGATGCATGGACAAGACGGCGTCGGCCGTCACGTGAATCGGCGGACGGGTCACGCCCATGTCCATGAGCTCTGCCTTCGAATCGCGGTCGCGGACGCCGATGACGGAAACGCGCTGCAGTACTTTCTGCACGGCTTCCCGGGCCTTGATGCCGCGGACGGGACCGATGCCCTGAGCGTAGAGCATGACCGGCTTTTTAAAGAACAAGGCGATCTTCATGATCCACAAGTAGTAATAGAGGCTGCGGGCGCTGGTCACGTCCTGAAGCAGGCTTCCTCCGCCGCTTATAAGAATATCACAGCGGCGAATGGCCGCTGCGATAGCAAAGAAATTCAGGCGATGAACAGCCTGTACCTTATGATTTTCCCGTGTCATGCGGCAGTTGCCGGTAATGACCGTAATCGCCACATCGGGAATGATGTCTTTTAACGAGCCGACGATGGCCGCCAACATGGCTTCGTCGCCGGCATTGGCAAAGCCGTAATAGCCGGAAATGACGACCCTAGTCACGATGGTCCACCTGCTTTCCCAGCCACGTCGTGACGTAGCGGACGACGGCAATGGCGATGATCAGGGCAATGCCGATGACCATCCCCGTTACCCAGCCGTTGATGCCGCGAATAAAGGACATGAGGAAAGGCGTCCGGATATGGGCAAAGGTTTCCACCATGGAGCCGACGCCGATAGCGGCGGCGATGACCAGGAAGAAGTGCAGCAGCTGCGGCCATTTACGGTACAAAGCAGCTACCATGAGATAAAAGCTCGGATGACCGATGAGAAATTCCTTTTCCCGCGGCCGAGCATACATAACATTTTCTAAGAAGCGGCGCATGGCGACTTCAATCCCCGGTACGGGAACACCCGACGTATGACCGCTGCGGCCGACGAAGACGACGCCGACTAAGGCAATGACGGCCAGGAGCAGGATGGTGCCCATCTTAATGGGGATATTGAGAAAGTCTTTGGCAAAGACCTTGAGATCCTGCGGCGAGGCGATGGACTGCCCCATGAGGGGGAACCGGCGCAAGTAGCCGATGGCGACCAATAAGAGCGGCAGGATGAAGGTCAGTTTGACGCCGCGGTAAAAATCAAATTCCATGAAGAAGCGGATGTTGCCCAGCATGGCGGCGATATAGAGACCGCCGATCATGGAGACAGCCACGGCAAAGAGGAGTCCCAGCGTGCCGTCGCGGATGACCCGGCCGTAGCCGAGTTTTCCCGTGAGCTTCTTCTTTTTCCAGTGATCGAGGGACAACAGGATGGCTGCCGTCGGCGCTGCCGAGGCGCACCCGATGGCCCAGGTCTGGAGGAACAAGGCCCCTTTGGCCACGAAGGCGCCGATGACGGCGACGATGATGCCAAGGGCCATGAGGATATAATTCTGCCGGTCCTTCAAGGGAACGAGCAGGTTGAGGACGAAGACGAATCCGCAGGCCGCTGCCGCTGCTACGACGGCCAGGAGCAGGCGGTTCGGATAGTAGGCTTCCATAATCGAAGCCCGGCCCAGGGTATAGCCGCGTTCAGTCAGCTTATCCGACACCATCTTGATGTAGGAGAAGTTGGTCTGGGTCAGGTTCATCCCGTGGAGCGGTTTCTTATACAAGGGGTAGAGATTGACCCGGACGTTTCGTTCGAGGTCGCTGATGTAAAAGCGCATGGCTGCTTCTTCCGGCGTAATCTTATCCAGTTCTTCTTTGGCCATGGCATAGACCCGGGCTGTCCGATAATGAACGAGACCCGACAAGTCGTACATGCCGTCCTGCTGGTTGTACTGCAGCTGGTCGACAGATTCGATCATGTAGAAAGGAATGTCGCGGCGATTTAAATTGTCAGCCGTATAGTCGAGCATATCCTTGCGTTCGCCGGCTACCGGCGTGTAGCCCAGGACTTCTTTTCCGACGAACATGATACCCGTTACGTCTTTAATCTGGTCGGCCCGTTCAAAGAAATGGTCGACATCGGCTTTCGTCGGGTTGCTGTAATTCGTCGGCCGCAGGATGACATAGAAACCGTGGTCGCTGATGATCTTGGCATCGGCGCTCATGATGCCCAGGTTGACGTCGCCGAGACCGGGCATGACGCCCTTGATGCCGGCAATGCGGTAGGCACCGTTGGACATGACCTTGACCTTATCGTTGCCGAGGCGGACGGCAAGGTCGGACACGACTTCATCAAAATAGAGGTCCTTTTCGCCCTGAGGTTTGCCGATAAGGTAGTAGTCATAGGACTTATCGGTAATACCGAACTGGGGATAATAAAGATCAGCCCCCAATTTCGTAACCAGCGACAGTTCCCCGCGCTGGGTCAGCTTGTTGAGCGTCGTATCATAAATGGTAAAGCTCGTAACTCCGGCATCGCGGGCCATCTGCAGGGCAGTGTCCAAATCGTAACCGTCATTACGGGCCATCAAGACGACGGCATCAAAGTCCATCGCCTGTTCAATTGTCGTCGACTGATTTTCTACGGCATTGCGCTGTATGCACAGGCCGATTGCCGTGATGAGACCGATGAACACGATCAGCATCATGACCCGCATACTGCGTTTATTTATGTTTGTCATTCTCTTCACCTTATCTATGAATTGCTCACCTGGCCGTGAATGGTCAACAGACCGTCGTGGAGGACGACGCGATCAGGCTGGATTCCCAAGGGGAAATCCGTAAAATCGTAAATCTCTGCACTGGCCAGCTTGGTCGAGCTGACCTGCATGCCCAGCCCTTCGACGGTCACCGCCTCGGGGATGAACATCAATTTAGTACCCTTCATGCCAAAATGGCCGCGGACGTCAGCCCGGGCCGATACGAGTCCGCCGAGCTTGACCTTGCCCTGAACGCGGACCGAGTCGCCTTCAAAGGTAACGCTCGGATCGCTCAGGCCGTCGATTTTCTTGACCAGATAGGCCTCTAAGTCTTCGCGGCGAATGGACGCCGTCATATCCCCGCTGTCGACGCGGGTCACCCGCAGTTCCTGATAGACCAGGGCCTGGAGGGGCTGGAAGTGAACACCATAGAGGTTACTGTCAAAATTGGCGAACTTCAAATCGCCGGCCATAAAATTCGTGGCATGAACGGTAACCGCGTCGATATCGCCGAGAAAAATCTTGGCTCCCGGCGATGCCTGGACGCGGACGTCATCGTTTTGCAAATTAAATTTAGTAGACAACGCCTGTGACAGACCGACTTCGGCCAGTTGCGGCGCAAAAGAGTTGGCGCCGACCAAAAAGACCGCAGCCAGGACACAGACAATGATCCATCTCTTCATTTAAGGCTCCTGCTTCGATAACTTCTTTTCCTTAGCCTGTTGTAAATAGCCTTCGATAAAGATATCGAGGTCGCCGTCCATGACGGCTTGGATATTCCCCGTTTCGACGTTGGTCCGATGATCCTTGACCAGGTTGTAGGGGTGGAATACGTAGGACCGAATCTGGCTCCCCCATTCGATTGCCTGGTGGACGCCGCCGATTTCGGCCTTCAGTTTTTCCTGTTTTTCCTGTTCTAATTCAAAGAGCTTAGCCCGTAAGTATTTCAGGCACATTTCCTTATTCTGGAGCTGGGACCGTTCATTCTGACACTGGACGACGATGCCCGTCGGAATGTGGGTCATGCGGACGGCGGAACTCGTCTTGTTGACGTGCTGGCCGCCGGCACCGGAGGCTCTAAAGTAGTCGACGCGGACGTCGTCCATATTGATTTCGACTTCTACGTCGTCAGGCAGTTCCGGCATGACATCGACGGCCGTAAAGGACGTATGGCGGCGGGCGGCGGCGTCAAAAGGAGAAATGCGGACCAGGCGGTGAACGCCTTTTTCCGATTTCAAATAGCCGTAAGCATAGTCGCCTTCGACGCGGAAGGCTGCACTCTTGATGCCCGCTTCGTCGCCGGGCTGCATGTCGAGGACAGTCAGTTTATAACCGTTCCGTTCGGCCCAGCGGGTATACATGCGAATCAGCATCTGCGCCCAGTCCTGGGCTTCCGTTCCGCCGGCACCGGCGTGGAAGGTAATGAGGGCGTTGCAGTTGTCGTACTCGCCGGACAACAGCAAGAGGACTTCCCGCTTTTCAATGTCCCGCAAGAGGTCGTTGTACTGCTTTTCGATGTCGGCGGCAAAGGAGGCGTCGCCGTCTTCCATGGCCATGTCGAGGTAGTCGATGAGGTCATCGGCTTTGCGGACCAGCGTTTCGTGGCCTTCGACTTCGGTCTTGAGCAGGGTCGCTTCCTGAGAAATCTGCTTGGCCTTGTCCGGGTCGTTCCAGAATGAAGGATCACTCATCTGGATATCCAAATCCATGATCCGTTCTTTTTTCCGAGGTAAGTTAAAGTGAATCCCCGATTTCTTGTATTCTTTGTTTTAAATCTTCCAGCGGTTTACGCATTTCATCCAGTAACACAATTAATCACCAACTTTTCAGTTAAATATCGTTTATCGGCCGGGTAAGCCTGGGCCTTCGGTTTATTTCTGTTCTTCATCGCGCTGAATGTCTTCGGCGCTGACGGGTTTGCTTTCTTCGTGGACTTCATGAGCGCCCTGCAGGTGGTCTTCGGCCTGAGGTACGGGCTTGCTGTACGTAACCTGAATGTGGTACAGGAAGGTAATGACCGTCCGCTTGATCGATTCGACCATTTCCGAGAACATTTCGTAGGCTTCGAATTTGTATTCGACCAAGGGGTTCTTCTGACCGTAAGCGCGGAGGTTGATCCCTTCTTTTAAGGCATCCATGGCGTCGAGGTGATCCATCCACTTGCTGTCGACGACGCGGAGCATGACGGCCTTTTCCAGTTCCTTCATGGTCTGTTCGCCAAATTCGTTGAACCGTTCTTCATAGAGATCGACAGCGATTTTCTTCAATTTTTCCTGAACTTCGACACGGCTCATATTTTCCAGTTCTTCGACGGTGACGGCGTGCTTCGGTACGAAGTACTGCTGCATCTGGGCCAAGAGGCCGGCAAAGTCCCATTCTTCCGGATACAGTTTTTCATCGGCATACTTGTCGAGTTCCGACAGAATGATGTCGTCGACCATGCCCATGATCGTATCCTTGAGGTCGTCGGCGGTCAGGACCTGGCGGCGCTGGTTGTACAATACTTCACGCTGCTGGTTCATGACGTCGTCGTATTCAAGGACGTATTTACGGATTTCAAAGTTGTGGCTTTCGACTTTCTTCTGAGCCTTTTCAATGGACCGGGTAATCATGTTGGCCGTAATCGGTTCGTCTTCATCCATGCCCAGCTTATCCATGAAGCGGGAAATGTTTTCCGAGCCGAAGATACGCATCAAGTCGTCTTCCAGGGACAGGAAGAACTGCGTCGTCCCCGGGTCGCCCTGACGGGCCGCACGACCGCGCAGCTGATTGTCGATACGACGGCTTTCGTGGCGTTCCGTACCGATGATCATCAGGCCGCCGAGGTCGGCAACACCTTCGCCGAGCTTGATATCCGTGCCGCGGCCGGCCATGTTGGTAGCAATGGTGACCATGTCGCGCTGACCGGCGTTCTTGATGATTTCAGCTTCTTTTTCATGGTACTTGGCGTTCAGCACGTTGTGAACGATATTTTCTTTATTGAGGAGCTGACTTAAGATTTCCGACTGATTGATCGACGTCGTACCGACCAGGATCGGCTGGCCCGTGGCATGGCGCTTGATGACTTCCCGCACGACGGCGCGGTACTTGGCGTTCTTGGTCTTATAGATGACATCGGGCAAGTCCTTACGGATGGCCGGTTTATTGGTCGGAATGACGTAGACGTCGAGCTTATAAATCTTATTGAATTCGTCTTCTTCCGTCTTAGCCGTACCGGTCATGCCGGCCAGCTTGTCGTACATACGGAAGTAGTTCTGGAAGGTAATCGTAGCCAAAGTCTTGCTTTCGCCCTGGACCTTGACGGCTTCCTTAGCTTCAATGGACTGATGCAGGCCATCGCTGTAACGGCGGCCGAACATGAGACGGCCCGTAAATTCGTCGACGATGACGATTTCGCCGTTTTTAACGACGTAGTCCTTGTCGCGGTGCATCATGAAGCGAGCCCGCAGGGCCTGGATGACCAGGTGGTTCAAATCGAGGTGTTCGTTGTCGAACATGTTGCTGATGCCGAGCATCTTTTCGACTTTGGCGACACCGGAATCGGTCGGGGCGATGGTCTTCTGCTTTTCATCCATCGTGTAGTCTTCTTTATCGAAGTGCTTGACGATGGCAGCCAGGGTGCTGTACAATTCGGTCGATTTTTCACCGGGCCCGGAAATGATCAGCGGCGTCCGCGCTTCGTCGATGAGGATCGAGTCCACTTCGTCGACGATACAGTAGTTCAGCGGCCGCTGTACCATCTGGTCGGCACTGATAACCATGTTGTCACGCAGGTAGTCGAAACCAAATTCGTTGTTCGTCCCATAGGTAACGTCGGCGTTGTAAGCCCGGCGGCGCTGTTCATAGGTCAGGTCGTGGACGATGAGGCCGACGGAAAGGCCGAGGAACTTATAGATACGGCCCATGTCTTCACTGTCACGGGTAGCCAGGTAGTCATTGACGGTGACGACGTGGACGCCCTTACCGGTCAAGGCATTGAGGTATACCGGAAGAGAAGCGACCAAGGTCTTCCCTTCACCAGTACGCATTTCGGCGATATCCCCGCGATGGAGGACGATACCGCCCAGGATTTGGACGTCAAAATGACGCATCCCCGTTACCCGACGGGATGCTTCACGAACGACGGCAAAGGCTTCGGGCAGAATATCATCCAGCGTTTCACCGGCTGCCAGACGATTTTTGAATTCAAAGGTCTTTTCCTGCAGCGACGAATCGCTCAATCCGGCTAATTTCGGCTCCAGATCATTGATGCGGCGAACGATGGGCCACATCTTCTTCAGTTCATGCTCCGTATTATTTCCGAGCAGTCTTTGTATGAGTTTATTTAACACCTATCCGAGACCTCCAATTTACAAAATCTGCAATCTACTCTGTTATATCATATCAATTATACATTATACCCCGTGAGCGTCATACTTTGCAATAGATGGAAGGAAATTAGGCAGTTCCGCCGTTTTTCCGGTTTCCGAGCCCTTTCAGGCCTGGCATTTCATCTATTTTTATCAAATTTTTTTGTCGTATTTTTGTCGTCTGTTGTCAATACGCAAGTACAAGGCAAGCCTCTATCGCCAAAATAAGTCCGCTCACTGCGGATTTCCGCTTTCGTTCAGTCAGGCCTTTTTCGGACTGTCCGCTTCAATCTTTCCCCCATTATAGTAAAAAAAGGGCCGGTCATCAACCGTTCCCAAAAAGAGGAGCTCTATTTATATCATCTTATATAGTGACTTTTACACGCTAAGACCTTTCCCGTTCTTCATCGGCCTCTTCAAAAGAAATCACCCTTTCCCTCTTGACAAATTCTATACAAGGCCGCATGAATATGCTAAAATAGGTTTATTCTTTATGTATTCTTTATAATATAGCTATAAATTGAAAGGGGTTTTCACCATTATGATGCAGTACAATGTGTCCATCGCAGCCGCCTTCATCCTCTACCTCGGGGCTATGCTGGCGATTGGCATTTATTATTCCCGCTCCCAACAGCGTCTGAGCGACTATATCCTCGGCGGCCGCAGCCTGGGCCCGTGGATCACTTCCATGAGCGCTGAAGCGTCCGACATGAGCGGCTGGATGCTCATGGGCGTGCCCGGTTTCGCCTACTCGACGGGTATTTCGGCGTCGTGGATTGCCATCGGCATCGCCATCGGCACCTACCTCAACTGGCATTTTGTCTCCCAGCGCCTGCGCAACTATACGGAAGTGGCCAACAATAGCCTGACCATGCCCGATTACTTAAAGAACCGCTTCCACGATGACCAGAATCTCATCCGCATCATTTCTGCCGTCTTCATCTTAGTATTCTTCCTCATCTATACGTCGTCGGGCTTCGTCTCCGGCGGCAAGCTCTTTGAATCGGTCTTCGGCATGGATTACTTCTCGGCCCTCCTCCTCAGCGCTGGCGTCGTCGTCGTCTACACCTTCCTGGGCGGCTTCATGGCCGTCTGCTGGACCGACTTCATTCAGGGCTGCATGATGTTCCTGGCCATCGTCCTGGTCCCCGTCGTCGGCATGATCGCCTTTGGCGGCGGCGAAGCCGTCATGACCCGTCTGGCCGACACGGCACCGAACCTCCTCGACATGGTGCCCGATACGTCGACGACAGGCATCATCGGCATCATCTCGGCGCTTGCCTGGGGCGTCGGCTACTTCGGCCAGCCCCACATCCTGGTCCGCTTCATGGCCATCGGTGATCCGGCTGAATTAAAGAAATCGAAGCACATCGCCATGACCTGGGTCGTCATCTCCCTGGCTGCCGCCGTCTTGGTCGGCCTGGTCGGCAAAGTCGTCGTCACCACGCCCCTTACCGGTGCCGATTCGGAAAAGGTCTTCTTAGTCATGAGCGGTCAGCTCTTCCCGCCCTTTGCCACAGGTCTCATCTTATCGGCCGTTTTGGCCGCCGTCATGAGTACGGCCTCGTCCCAGCTCCTGGTTACGGCATCGGCCATTTCCAAAGACTTCTACCACACCTTCGTCCGCAAGAACGCCAGCGACAGAGAACTCATCTACGTCAGCCGTCTGACAGTCCTCATCGTCTCGGCCCTGGCCATCGTCATGGCCCTCAATCCGGACAGCTACATCCTGACCATGGTCTCCTACGCCTGGGCTGGTTTCGGTGCCGCCTTCGGCCCGACAATCCTCCTCTCCCTGTATTGGAAGAAGATGACCAAAAATGGGGCCCTGGCCGGCATCATCGTCGGCGGTCTGACAGTCCTCATTTGGAAGCAGTTCAACTGGTTCGGCCTCTATGAAATCGTACCGGGCTTCCTCTTCTCCCTGGCCGCCATCTACCTCGTCAGCACGTTCGAAGGCGGAGCCAGTCAGGAAATCCAGGACGAATTCGATCAGGCCATCCATCACGCGCCCAAGATCAGCGTCCTCCACAGCGAAGACAACTAATATCGTCGAAAATCGCATCACCTTGGCATAACCCCTGTTTTCAGACAGCCAAATACAAATGCAGCCATCCCCATGGATGACTGCATTTTTTATGCTCGGCAGCAACTATTGATCGCTGTCCGGATTAGGTACTTGTAACAGGCCTGACACGCCTTGGCTCAGCAGTTTATTGGTAATCTCAATGACTTCTTCAAGGGAAATCTTTTTCCCGCCTTCGACCCATTGACGATACATCGACAGTCCCGTAGCATGGATGAACGTCGTAAACAGTTCCTGTTCACCGGGGCTCAATTGTTGAAAAGCCGGAGCCGTCCCCCAACTCTTGGCAATATATTCTTCCACTAAGTGACTGCTCAGATGCTGATACGATACGGAGCAGAGAATCTTTTCATACAGCGGTCCCTGATGGACAGCATAATGAAAAAAGGCAGCGTTGATCTTATCCAGATCCTCCGGCAACCGATAATCGGCAAGGATGTCGACATAGCCCTTAGAAAATTCACTGAGGATTTCTTCCAATAAGGCATCGACACTATCATAGTAGCGATAAAAAGTCTTTTTATTAATCACAGCCTGACGGCAAAGTGCCGTAACGGTAATCTTCCGATAATCCTCCTTTAAGAGCATGACCGAAAAGGCCGTCCGAATCGACTGAATCGTCTTTTGTACACGCAGGTCTTCATGACCGCTTAATTTCATTTTTTCTTAGCCTCCTTTCTGGCTTTCCCTTATTGTACCATTTTTTCTTTACTTTTTCGCTACTCTATTTATATAAGTGTGGCATAAGTCCCATGCAGTCCAATATTATTCAGTATAGAAAACGCGGCAGCGTTCTGCCTAAGACGAAGCACGGCCCCCAACCATTTGCGGTTGAGGGCCGTTTTTCATTCATCTGTTATTTATCTTCGGTGAGAGGTCTCGAGACCTTAGTATTCCGGTTCGATGAGGCCGTATTTCCCGTGTTTCCGTTTGTAAACGACGCTGATGGTATCGGTCTTGGAATTGAGGAATACGAAGAAGTCGTGGCCGACGAGGTTCATCTGCAAGATAGCTTCTTCGACGTCCATGGGACGAGCGGCAAATTTCTTGACACGAGCGACTTCAAAAGGTTCTTCCGGTACAGCCGGGCCTTCGATGAGGGCAGCGTTGAAGGTACCTTTCTTCATGCGGCGGGCGATTCTCGTCTTGTATTTATGAATCTGGCGGACCAGCTTATCGTAGACTAAGTCGATAGCAGCATACATGTCGTCGTTGCCTTCGACACCACGAAGGACGACGCCGTCTACTTTCAATGTGATTTCAGCGACTTTACGATCTTTTTCTACAGAAAGCAGGGCCTGGACATTGACTTCGTTATCAAAGTATTTCGTGACTTTCTTTTCCTGTTTTTCAACGTGATCTTTCAAGGCCGGCGTAATTTCTAAATTCTTACCTCTAACGATGGTTGCCATAAAACATCCCTTCCTTTCTTGGAGAGAGCCTGTGTGGAAAATGGATGGTGCCTCACTTCCATTCAGCCTCCCTTATACTTATAGTATTCAACAAGGAAAGGCGAAATCCTTCTCAAAAAACAGAAAAACTTTACATTCCTTTGAAAAAGTTCCAGATGTCTCGGCATGGTCTCCTACCCGGACCTGAAAAAGGGCGCAAAAAAGGCCCTGTCCGAAGACAGAGCCTTTTGATTGTGAAACGAATATCGGTATTCTAAAGATTAGAATACGAATACGAACTGAGCACGCGTTTCTTCTTCAGGATCCTTGGTGCTGTTATCCTTCGAGCTAGATGCGAAGGACTGCATTACCTGGAACTGAGCGTTCTTAGCGAAGGTGTAGTCGATACCAGCGCCCCAAGATTTAACGTTGTTCATGAGGCTATCGTTTCTCCAGCTGTTCGTGGAGCCGAGGAAGTTGCCATCAGCATCAGCGAAGCCGTTGTCAGCGTTGAGGTATTCAACCCAGATATCCCAGGACTTCGGAGTAGCGAAGTTAGCGGAACCGTAGGTCAATTTGCCAACCCAGATTGCCGGATCGTCGCTGCCGTTGGTGCTGCTGTATTTTTCGTAGTTAGCCAAAGCGTTCCAGTCGCTGCCGAGGTTGATGCTTGCATAAGCGCCCCATGCATCGTCAAATTTGAAGAAATCGTCGCTATGGCTGCCGCCAGCACGGTTGAAGTTGTTGTAGTAACCGCCGATGGAGGAACCGTTGCCGAAGAAGCCTTCTACAACGCCATAAGCCGTCTTAACACCATCAATACCATCTTTGATGGTATCGCTGGTATTAGCTTTACCAGCTACGTCACTCTTCTTGAATTTACCATAGCCGCCGGTCAAAGCGAAGCTGTCGCTCTTGTACTGCAACTGAGCGCCATCGAAGACGTCGCCATAGAAGAAGCCGTAAGAGTTGTCGCCGCCCATCTGGTAGTTATAACGGCCAGCCGTTACAGTCCAGTCTTTGCCGAGCTGGTATTCAACGTTAGCGCGGTCAGTGTAGGTAGAATCGTTTTCGTTAGCCGGGCCATTGTCAGCGAAGGAATGAGCGGATTCGATACCGTAAGTAACCTTCGTGCGGTCGTTAACCTGTGCATTAGCACGGAGGCGAACACGATAATCCCAAGAATTGTCGTTGTCGTTGCTGTCTTTCTGGTAACGATAACGAACACGAGCGTCACCCGTCAATTTAACGTTGCCAACGCGGTTTTCCAAAGCGCTTACGCGAACGCCGAGGTTGTTGAGTTCGTCAGCGAATTCATCAGCCAATTTGTTGATGAGGGCGCGCTGTTCAACAGAAGCTTTGTCCATGTGAGCCATAGCTTTTGCGACCATTTCAGCGGCTTCGTAACGAGTGATGTTACGCTGGCCCTGGAAATGTTCACCGTCAACACCCTGGATGATGCCGGCGTCAGCCAATTCTACGACGGATTTGTAAGCCCAGCTGTCGGACGGAACGTCGACGAAGGGGTTAGCTGCGAATGCGCACGTTGCGCCAACAGCCATAGTTGCTACGAGAGCTGCTAATACTTTGGATTTCATGAAAATTACCTCTTTTCCGTAAAAAATAAGTTTCTTTTCGTCTTACTTCGTTACAGTCGAGATGAAAGAAAGGTAATTTTTCAAGGGTTCATTGGCGAGTTGTCCTAGTTTCCTCTCTTTTACTGCCTTGAAATATAACCATTTCACAATCTCTGTCACCTGGTGCCACCTGCATAAGCACTACACCAGTTGGTTTGCATTATACTCGGTTTGCATCGTTTTGTCAAAACTCGTTCAATTTTGATAATCTTTCCTATTACTATAAATGGCACAACCATGCCGTTTACGCCGTGTATACAAAATCAGCAAAATTATTTTTGAACCATAGAAAATCCACATATTTACTGGGGTTTATGCACTTTTTCAGAAAATTTTTACCAAATCTTTTTTTACCCCTTCGATTCCAGGCCGAATCCCTTTGATATTTTCCGTACAATGAGGCCTGTTTCTCCCTTCTTTTAGGCATAAAAACCCAGCAAATTGTAAAGGGCAGGAAAAATGACAACCTAATTCATCGGCCGTGAATAAAATTACTTTTCTACTTTTTTCATGGGCAAAAACTTACAAAAACACGGAAAAATATCCTTGACAGGAAAAATTTGCCCAAATCACGTACTCCCATGTCGGGTTACACAGACGACAATCCGGCCGATGGGAAATCGATCACACGAAAGAACGAGGATATTTTATCATCCCGGATTTCCTTCCGGATTCATGGACCACATCCCTTTCAAAAATATCTTTCCAATCTACAATACGTATTTTTCATCATCGAAAAATTTACTTATTAACTTCGTATCATACAATCTATTTTTCAAAAATTATTAAGGTCTAAAAACACTATAACATAATCTTCGCTCAATCATCTGTTTTTAAATATATGTACATCTGTACGATACAAAAAGACAATTTTTATTTTCCTTCCCCCATCTCTTTTTCTTGTCTTTTTTATCGCTCCTCTTTTTCTTTCTTGTCTATTTTCTTATCTATTTATAATCTCCTCTCTTCTTTATCTCTTCTTTATCTCTTCTTTTCTTATCTCTCTATGTAACGCGTTACAGTTCTCATAGGGCATCTCTATAAACGGCATGGATAAGCCACAGCGAAAAAGAGAAAGTGTATTATTACGGCTTCAAAAGAGCGTAAAATCACGACAAAAGAGGCTGCTATTCGAGAACCTACTCTCTCATAACAGCCTCTTAATATATATAATATAGTATTATAAGGATTTCTTAGTCGTGAATCTTTACCTGACCGATAGTCATAGCGACGTGGGGATCCATTTCATCGTAAATGGTACTCTTCCCCGTATCGAGGGTCCGGATGGCTTCCATGTCTGCCGGTGTCAATTCGAAGTCAAAGACGTCAAAGTTTTCCTGCATCCGTTCTTTTCGTACCGACTTGGGGATGACGGCAATGTCCCGCTGTAAGAGCCACCGCAGCATGACCTGGCCAACGGTTTTTCCATATTTTTCACCGATTTTTTGAAGCAAAGGCGTGCGGAACACGTCGTTATTTCCTTCGGCAAAAGGAGCCCAGGCTTCGTGTTGGATGCCGATTTCTTTCATAAAAGCGTCTTCCGACCATTTCTGATCCCAGACGTTGGTTTCGATCTGATTGACGGCCGGCTTGACTTCATTCATATTGGCAAGGTCTGCCAGGCGTTCGTTCCAAAAGCTGGTGACGCCGATGGCTCGGATACGGCCTTCTTTGTAGAGCTTTTCCATAGCCCGCCAAGCGCCGTAATAATCGCCATAAGGTTTATGGATGAGATAGAGGTCGAGGTAGTCGAGGCCGAGTTTTTTCATCGACGTGTCAAAGGCTCGGAGCGTGTTGTCATAGCCATGGTCCTGGACCCAGAGTTTAGTCGTGACGAAGAGGTCTTCCCGAGGGATGCCGCTCTGACGAATGGCGGCGCCGACGCCTTGTTCATTGTCGTAGGCAGCGGCCGTATCGATGAGGCGGTAGCCGATTTCAAGGGCATCACTGACAGCGCGTTCCGTATCATTCGGTGCCGTCTGGTAAACACCGTAACCGAGTTTCGGCATCTTAATTCCGTTGTTTAAGGTTACAAATTCCATCGTATTTCCTCCTATCAGCCTTCAAAGGGCAAATGCATATTGGCATAACGAGTTTCCAGTTCCTCTGACGGCGTATAATAGCGGCGCGTACCGTTCAAGGCGTTGACAGCGGCCATTTCTTCGTCGGTCAGGGAAAAATCGAAGATATCAAAATTACTGCGCAGATGATCAATGTTCTTCGTTCCTGGAATGGTCATGAAGTCGCGCTGGACAGCCCAGCGCAGCAAAATCTGGACCGTGCTCTTACGATATTTGTCCGATAATTTCGTAATCATCGGATCGTGGAGCAGTCCCGGATCGCCGTGGCCCAAGGGATACCAGCCCATGAGCTTGGTGCCGTATTCCGCAAGGCGCACCATAACATCATCGTATACATAGTACGGGTGCGTTTCGAGCTGGATGACCTGAGGTTTGACGTCGGCTGCAGAAAGCAGGCTTTCGAGTTTATCCCCAAAGAAATTAGAAATCCCCAGGGACCGGGCCTTGCCTTCCTTATAAGCCTTTTCAATCAAGGCATAGCCTGCCTGATACTGTCCGGCCGGTTGGTGGATGAACAACAGGTCAACGTAATCGACACCGAGCCGTTCCAAGGTCTTCTCGACGGCGTCGTCCTTTTCATAGAGCGTCGGCCAGATTTTGGTCGATAAAAAGACGTCGTCCCTTTTTACCAAACCTCCATCCATGGCTTTCTTAAGGCCCTTCCCGACAGCTTCTTCGTTAAGATAGGCGTTGGCCGTATCGATGAGGCGATAGCCCATTTTCAACGCTTCGTACACCGATGTTTCCGTATCGTCCGGACTGATCATGAAGGTCCCCAGTCCCAATAAAGGGACGCGGACGTCGTTGCTGAGCTTCGTATATTCCATGAGCAGCACTCCTTTCTACTGTGAATTCATATATAAGATACGCACGATTTGCGTATTGGATATTTCCTGTCCACATGTAGAATTTTACAACACTCGACAAAAGGTGTACAATGCCAACAAAGGATTTCACTATCCGATTTTTGTATACTGAAAGGGAGATATCGATGATTGAAACGAACCTCTTAGCCCAATTTGCCGCTTTTGCCGACGCCGGAACCTTGACCCGGGCAGCAGAAAAGCTCCATACCTCTCAACCGGCCCTGACGCGGGCCATGAAGAAGCTGGAGCTTGAATTAGGCGTTCCCTTATTTGTTCGCAGCAAAAATCATCTTGAACTCACGGAAACGGGCCGCTATGCCGTTCCCTATGCCAAACGGGTCCTTCAGGAAAATCTCGATTTCTGCAGCCGTATCCGCAGTTACGACCGCAGCCTGCACACCCTGTCCATCGGCTACTGTGCCCCGGTCCCGCAAACGGTGTTGACGCCGATCATCAACATCCTCTTTGAAGGCATGACCCTCTCGGTCGACATGAAAGACGACGCAGCCTTTGCCGAAAACCTGAGAAATCGGACCTACCAGCTGGCCGTTACTCATAAGATTCCCGACGGCGACGACTTGTTAGCCAAAAAATGCGGCAGCGAAAAACTCTACCTCTCCATCCTGCCGTCAGACCCCCTGGCCTTTTATCCCGAAGTCCATCTCCAAGATTTAGACGGCCGTCCCATCCTGCTCTTTTCGCAAATCGGCTTCTGGATGGAAATCACCCGTCACAAAACGCCAAACACCCGTTACTTGCTTCAGGTCCAGCGCGATTCCTTCTTGGAGCTGGCCCAAAACTCAGACTATCCCTTCTTTGTCTCGAGCTACTTCATGCGCCGCGGCGAAGCCATTCCCGGGCGAATCAACTTACCCCTCGTCGATGAAGAATGCCAAACCGACTACTATCTGGTCTGCCTGAAAAACGAAGCCCGGCGCTACGAACCCTTATTCCGACAAATCGACGAGCGGACGATCCATTAATCGCCTTCGCCTTCGTCTTTATCTTCCTTTTCCTTATCCCGGCGCAGCTTATCCTGCACCTGGGCCTTAAGGTCCTCCCAAGCCTCAGTAAACCACTGCCGGCGTGCATCTTCATCCCACAGGCACTGGATTGCTTTGGTCAAGGCATCGCCAAGGAGAAGGTTCTCCGTCTGCTGGCTGCGGTAGACACCGAGCTTACAGGCATTGGCAAAGTGCTCACAATTATGGAATAACAGGTCGTAGTCCTTGTTGCCCAAACAGGCTCGAGCAAAGGCAATCGTATCGTCGACGTCACAAAGGCTTTCGGCCTCTTTTTCCGTATACTTCCGAACCTCGATCTCGCCGCCCTGGCGAAACTGTTCAAAAGACGTGGCTTGGATTTCCGTATCCCACCAGTCGACGGGATTATAATCGTCGTCACCGGCAAAGGAAATGACCTCGTCATCGCTGACATAGATGCCGTGATGGTAGTATAACCCGCCGATGCGGCGCACGCGGATATGGTCGCCCTTCACGGGTTCGGCCTTAGCCCAATTTTCTTCCGGCGCCGGGTCTTCCAATACGGCCAACAGAGAGTCTACACCAATGGCCATATTCCTCATCTCCTAACAAAACTTTTCATTTAGGCCTCATCAGCCCTTAAAATGCCGCTTCTTCAAAAATTCCAAGAAAGCCCGACAGCCGTGATCGACGTCGTCCCAGGTCTTTTGGAAATCCCGCGTATACCAAGGATCGGCCACGGACCGCGGATGATGAGTATAATCGAGGAGGAGCGAACACTTGCGCTTCGGGTCGCCGTTTAAGGTCAATTTCATGTCCGACAGATTTTCATCATCCATGCCGACAAAATAATCGTACTTGTCGTAATCATCGACGGTCAGCCGGACGGCCCGCTTCTCCTTCGGATCCATGCCGTTTTCCTTCAGCAGCCGTTCCACCGGCGGATAGACCGGACTTCCGGTATCACTCCAAATTTCATCGTCCGTCGTTGCCGCCGAAGAAACCTCGATCGAATCGGCCAGCCCCGCCTCATCGACCATCTTCCGGAACACGTACTCGGCCATCGGCGACCGACAAATATTTCCATGGCAAATAAATAGTACTTTAATCATGTCTTTCTATCCTTTCTAATCATACCAAGATATAATAGGCACGTCCTACTACTTCCATTTTATCATAAGTCCATAAACTGTATAAGATATGTTTACAAAATTTTATAAAAGAATATATAACATCTTTCCAAAAAAGGTGTCCCATCCCGTCCCTCGAGGAAAAAAATCGAGGTAATAACCGCCCTGCCATACAAAAAAAGTCTGAATAGATACCTTTATTGTACCATATCCAGACTTATTTTTTAAATGAATTTTACGTATAAAATCATATAGTTTTATATTTAAAAATATATTTCTTTAAAATAGAAGGATCGCCATTTATCATCCCATGAATTACCCTATAAGCAGGAGGTGATTATCATGAAAGATGCATCCGTAAAAAACATTCCCCGTCTCTATTACGTTGCCTGAAACCGGGGACATCTTGACTCATGCCGAATTGAATGCCAAATTACAGCACAGCTACGAACAATCCCTCGAAGGAAAAGGTCGCCCCTTCGAAGAAGTATTCGACGACTTGGAAAAGGATTTCGCCAAATCAAATCACTAACACCGATGCATATGGAAGAACATCTGACACAAGCAGCCCTCTTTTGCAAGAGGGCTGTTCTTCATTTCAGACAGTTCCTAAGAGGTCATCACCGCGATTTCCGCAACCCCATCAAGGTCTTTACGGACAGATAGGCGATGAGGACCGTGCCGCCGGCTAAAAATTCAGCGCTGAGAACATTCATGATAGCAGACGGGGACGTCTTGGCATAGTGCAGCATGGCGTTGGTAAAGGCCATGAGCGGGAATCCCGTAGACCACCAAATAAGACTAAAAGTCCCCTTTACCATATCGCGCAGGACCGTCAGCAACAGCGGCAGTGCTATGAAGAAGCCGCAGTGGAGCAGCAAGGCCGAAAAAATATCGGCTCCGAAGGTCGCCGTATAGTCGAGATAAGCCATGCCGAAAGGCGTCAGGACGATGAGCAGACCCGGCCCGAAGTGCTTGTCAAAGACTGCTTCTTTCAGTAAAAACATGACGCCCGGAAGCCCCAGACCCAAGCCGATACTCAAAGAAAACAAAGTCAGCTCCTGATACCCGAAAAGTTTCAAACTGTTGCCGGCCACCGGCACCGTCAGCGGTGAAATGAGGATGAGCAGCCAAGCCGGCGTCAAATGGGCTGCATCCTGCTTCTCTTTCAGCCAGCGCCGCCATAAGAGGAAGATACAGGCAAATAAAGCTACGACGCCAATGACCCAGACGATAGCTGAAAGGAGAAACGCCCACGGCTCTAAAACAGCGGCCAACAATACCGACGCCATCCCAAAAGTAGCAAAAAAAGGCGCCCCTTCCGGACTCTCCCATTCCTGGCGAACTGCTTCCGGTTGAACCAAGATTTTCCGGCCATAGCCAATACATAAAACGGCATAAATCACGGCCGCAACGATGCCGATGCCCTCACCGATAACTGCCGGCAGCCCCCAAAGCGCCGTCGCCGCCATATAAGAAAAAGCCAGTCCACAAAACCCCATAACGATTGAAAAATTAGATATCCCCATACAATCTCCCCCATATCCAAAACGCCGGCCCCCCACAGATTGCTCCGCCGGCCAGTATATACCACTCATTATAACGCATAATTATATTATGACCAATACTTCGTCCACCATGGATTTCTTTATTTTAAATCGAGCCCTATGGTATCCGCCCATCATATAACCACGGTAATGCACGATCTATAAAAACGATCATTGACTCTCATGCTGAGCGTGTTACTATAAAAATGAGTTTTACGAATCGTAAGGCAGCGACTCCCAGCATAAGGATTCATCTGCCCCATCAAATTTTTCCAAAAGAAGGGATTCTATTCATGTCACATTTTAAAATTTTAGGAGGAGATTTTTCTAAAGAAACATCGCTTTTAACTACATTTGGAGTGTTATTTCAGTTGTCAGTACCCCGGCCGGGATTCACTTTTAAGTCCGATACCTATGAGCTGAAAAATAACCTTGCCAGAGTCGAACAAATCACAGAGGAGAATAAGACGAAAGTCTTATCCAAGGCCGGGTGGACAACCTTAGGAGCCGTCGCCCTGGGACCAGTCGGCCTTATTGCCGGCCTCCTTTTCGGCGGAAATACCAAATACATCTGCATGGCCGCAAAATTAAAAAGCGGCCAAGAATTTCTTGCCGAATGCGATTTACAAACCTATCAAAAATTTTATGACGCTTATTTAGAGACCCGTCGCGCAACAGAAGAATCATACGATAAGGACACGGAAGATGAAGAAGAAATAGATGACTTAACAGATGCAGATGATTCGTCCCCCATTGACACGGCGCCACCGTCGCACTCCGTCACTAAGGATCCGGCTGCCCTGCTCCAACAATTAAAAGAACTTAAAGAAGAAGGAATTATTTCAGAAGACGAGTATAGAGCTAAAGCACGGAAAATTTTCGATAGTATCTGAAAATCCCCTTGTTTTTCCAAAAACCGAGTTAATATAAACGATTCACTTCAAAAACGGCCTGCCCCCGAGCAAGCCGCTTTTCAGTTTCTAACATATCTACCAGATTCTTTTGAACATATAAAAAGACCATCTTCATCGAAATAATTCGTCCTCCATCTCCAAGACATCTATTGCTTTTTTCCTCTTTATCAGGCATACTCAAGATAATATCCACATACAGAAGGGAGAGTTATCATGGCTGATTTTACCATCGACGTAGATGAAAAACTGAAAAAAGATGCCGAAGCCTTGTTCAATCGTTTAGGACTGGATCTGTCTTCCGCCATTACCATGTTCTTAAAAACCGCCGTCCGCTGCGATGGGATTCCCTTCGAAGGCAGAATTGAAGCCTTCAACGACGAAACCCTCACCGCCCTTGCCGAAGCAGAAGAACTAAAAAACCATCCGGAAAAATTCAAACACTATGACAGCATCTCTGATTTGATGGCGGATTTGAACAAAGACGATTGATATTTCGTACCGACAGCAAATAGCCTGACCGTCCTCCATCATCCTATAAAAAGTGGCAGCTCCATATTGAAGGGGCTGCCATTTTTCGTTCAATTACAATAATAAACGATTCCAAAACAAACCAAAAATTGTACCGGCCATTACAAAATGGTTCCGTCCTTTTACGTCGTCATAACAAAGTCACTGATTTTATATTAGTGCCCTTCAAGAAACAACATCTGTGCCAGATGTACCGCATCTGCGTCGCCCATCAAGAGTCCTTCTAAGCAATAATGACAGTAACAGATGACTTTGTCTTTGCCGAATTGACGACAGTATTCCTGCATGATCTGTTTCTGTTCTTCCGGCGAATGGGGCACGAATTTTCCGACGGCACCTTCTACGTAATGCTTCGGTGCCAGTTTGGGATTCCGCGGCGGCTGGGGACGATAGAGGGAGGCCCCACAGAAATCGGTTTGTTCCCGATTCTGGCTAAGTTCTAGGACGTCAATATTCATCTTGTTCAGCAAACTGCGTACCGCATCCTGTTCTTCCTTTCGGTCTCGACTGCGCCAACAGTCTTGGACATAGGCCTTACGTCCCCGGAAATCCGGCAACCGAAAAGAATCGTCGCCATCGATGAGTTCCCACAAGGAGTGAACTTTTGTACCGGGGTGCATTTCGTTGATGAGGTTGTTGCAGTTATGACAGAGGGAATAGACTTCATCGCCATCAGAAAAGGTGCCGGAATCAGGCAGATTTGCCCAGTCGCTTCGGATCTGTCCTTCCGGCATTTTATCTTCAAAGTCTTTGAGCTTATATTTTGGCACACAGCAGCGCACCACCGTGAAACCAAAGCGTTTCTGGATGTAATCTTGGATTCGGAAACTCAATTCCGGAAATTTTGCCGTGAATACACAGCTAGCAATATAGTATTTTGCCATTGATGTACCCTTCCTTTCCTGCGGTTCCTAAAATTTGGGACGAACCTTCATTCATGGTTTTCCTGCAAGTATCAAATTTTCCCCTTTTCTTCCCCCATATAGCCTTACGTTTCACGCTTTACAGCGCTTTAGGGCTCCCCTTTCAGAGTATCAATAAAATTCATCAGCGTTTTGTTGCCTGCCGACCGTTTGCGATAGACGAGATACAGGTCGGCTGTTGCGTATTTATCCGGGAGTGGTATGGTGCATAACGCCTTTCCTGCCGAAAAAGCCGAAACAGCCGTTTCCGGAAAGACGGAAATACCGAGACCGGCGCTGATGCTGGCCAAGATGGCCCCCAGAGACGTAAATTCCATCTTATCGACAGGTGCCAGTCCGAAGTCGGAGAGCATCCGCTCGAGGAGACGGCGATAGGAACATCCGACGGGAAAGACGAGGAGCGGCTTTTTCAGCAGCTCCGGTAGGTCCTGCGTACCACCGGCTTCTTGATCGACAATCAAGACTAGTTTTTCCTGCCTTAGCGGGACAGCGCACAATTCCTCATGAGCGTTTTCCCCTACGACAATGGCCGCATCAACGTCATTGGCCAAAACAGCCTGTACGTCGGCATCGGTCGTCCCCGCCGTGACTTTGACAGAGATGTCAGGATAGGCCCGATGATAGTCCGAGAGCAGGGCCGGGAGAAAGGTGACAGCCGCCGACTCCATAGCCGCAATGGTCAGGCTTTTCGTCTGATATCCTGCCTCGCGGAGAGCATAATCGGCTTCTTCCGAAAGAGAGAGGATCTTTTCAGCATAGCCGAACAAGATTCGCCCCTTCTCGGTCAGAGAAACGCCGTTCCGGCTGCGAATCAGCAGCTCTGCCCCCACCGTTTTCTCGAGCTGCTTAATACGCATGGAAAGATTCGACTGAGCGTAATCCAATTTCTCGGCTGCCGCCATGAAACTCCCCTCTTTGGCCACCGTATAAAAATATCTTAATAACGTAATATCCATTTCATCACCATTTATATAAAATAAATATGTAAATATATATAAATATTATATTTCTATCATATCCGAAAGTCAATGACCAATTAGCGTACACAAAAAGGAGCCAACAAAGTGCTGACTCCTCTAAAAACTGGATAAAATCCATCGATGTCTTCATACTATACGATATTTTTTAAAAATCATCCGTGTGAAATACTTTTCTGGCAGTGATGGCAAAGAGCGGGACGTCATCGTACTGCATATTGGGATCGTTATGAACTCGCGGCGCTATATCGGCTTCCACAGCGACTTCCATATGAAGACTTTGCAGATATGCTGTATCCCAGCCGGGGCGACGATGATCGCTGATGCGGACAGAATCTTTGATGCTGTTGCAGGTGTCGATAAGTTCTTGTTGTATATTGGCATGGACATGTTCTTGATTTTCTTTTTTAGAGAAGGTTTCCCGTCCATAATCGGAGTCAAAGTTCAAAAGTACTCCATTAGGCTTCAGCACGCGCTGCCATTCCTGATAAGCCACCATGGCGTCCGGCAGTGTCCAAGTGAGATTACGGCTGATGACAGCATCAAATGATTCTGATTCGAAATCAAGCTCTTGGGCGTTCATCTTCTTAAATTTGGCCGGTACCCCATAAGCCAATGCATTCAGCTTAGCCTCATGGAGCATCTCTCCCGACATATCGATGCCCGTCATTACATGGCCCAGTTTCCCTAATAAGATGGCAAAGAAACCGGCTCCTGTGCCGATATCCAGGATATGAAGTTTCTTTCCCTGAGGAAGCTTCTCCTGCAGCAAACGGCTCCAGGCCTTTGCACTGGGGCCTTCTAGTTCCTTCCGTCTGGTCTTGCTGAAGTCATCACTGCGGGAGTCCCAATAGGCTTCGATTTTGCGGTTTAATTCACTATACGTATCGATTTTTTCTTTATATTTTAGACTGCTTATTATCATATTTATCCATCTCCTGCGGGCCCTCTGTCGCAAACGCCGGCGGCGTTAGGCGGTGGGGATTTGAAAAATTTCCATGCGTATCATTCACTATGATTAGTTTATCGAATTTAAATAGAATTTATAAGCCCCCTATGGGGATACTAACGCATATTTTCTTAACATTTTCCACCAACACATCCCCCTACGGGGCTTATATGTATACATTTTTTCATATATTATTAAAGATATAAAGAAAAAAGAAAGGATGAGACGTTTTGAAATATGCGCTGCAACGATTTCTGCAGTTGATTCCCATCCTGTTTGGGATCACCTTTCTGTCATTTCTGCTGATGTATATGGCTGGCAGTGATGCCGTAACGGAAATGTACAGCAATCGCGGCGTTGAAGTTGCTCAGGAAATCATTGATGCCAAGAAGGTCGAACTGGGATTGAATTTGCCCTTCTTTCAGCAATATGTTTCCTGGCTCTGGGCGATGCTGCATGGCAATATGGGCGTGAGTTACGTAACGGGAGAGCCCGTACTGGAATCTTTTCTGCGAAAACTGCCGGCAACGCTTTTGCTGACGACGGCTTCCATCGTGCTAACGATCGTGATTTCTATTCCTTTGGGGATTGTGGCAGCCATCCGTCATGATAAAACGGAAGATTTGATCCTGCGTTTTTTCAGCTTTATCGGGAATGCCTTGCCGAATTTCTTCGTGGGGATGCTGCTCATGCAGTTGCTTGGTATCCAGCTTAGAATATTGCCGGTTATCTCCAGCGGCATTGATTGGCAGAGCGCCGTTATGCCAACCTTGACTCTGGCTATTGCCATGTCCGCCAAGTACTTGCGGCAGGTTCGTTCAACGGTATTGGAAGAGCTCAACAAGGATTACGTATTGGGGGCCAAAGCCCGTGGTGTCAGCTATAAAGTCATTCTTTGGAAGAATGTTCTAAAAGCGTCCATGCTGACCATTATGACCCTTTTAGCCCTGTCTATCGGCAGCCTCTTGGGCGGTACAGCCATTATCGAAAGTATTTTCATGTGGGATGGTGTCGGCAAGCTGGCCGTCGATGCCATCAATATGCGTGACTATCCGCTGATCCAGGCCTATGTCATGTGGATGGCGATGATCTATGTAGTGGTCAATCTGGCAGCAGATCTCCTATATCATCATCTAGACCCGCGCATTCGGCTGGGGGTGAGCCGCAAGTGAGGGACGTAACGGTACGAGTGCAGCGTGTGAAAACCGACCGCCTCAAATACAAGCTGATCTTTTTCTCTACCTTGGCTTTATTGCTGATTATAGGCGCCTTTTTCAGTGAATACCTGTGTCCCTATGACCCTTATGAACAGAATCTGGCCATTGCTAAGGCAGCTCCCTCGGCGGAACATCTGCTGGGTACAGACCGCTTCGGCCGTGATATGCTGTCTCGGATCATTGCCGGCAGCTATACGAGTATTTTTTCTACCCTGCTGCTGGTCGGATTTATCACAGTCTTTGGCAGTCTGATTGGGATTATCTGTGCTTGGTCGGGAAAATGGATTGATACCATAATGATGCGCCTGGCCGATATGTTTCTGGCCTTCCCCGGACTGGTCTTTGCCCTGGCCGTTGCGGCCGTGCTGGGAGGCGGCGTCCATAATGCTATCTTGGCCTTAGCCGCCATCAGCTGGCCGAAATACGCCCGTCTGGCCCGCAGCCAAGCACTGGCCCAACAATCATCGACCTATATGCAGGCTGCTAAAATGGCTGGCAACAGTACGTTCCAGCTGATCCGAAGACATGTGCTTCCCAATATTTCCGGCCCCATCCTGGTCACGGCCATGCTCGACATCGGTACGATGATGATGGAATTAGCCGGACTGTCCTTTCTGGGATTGGGCGCAAAACCCCCGATTCCCGAGTGGGGCAGCATGATGAGTGATACGCGCAACCTCTTGGCAGCCCAGCCTTGGGTAACCTTATCGCCGGGCATTGCCATCTTCGTTTCCGTTATGATTTTCAATCTGCTTGGGGATACCGTCCGTGACTGGCTTGACCCAAAGAATCGGAGGTAAGATGAACCCAATTATACGATACGATCACGTAGATATCAGCTATCATGGCAAACAGGTTGTCCATGATGTGAGTTTTGGCCTTAAAGCCGGGGAAATCCTCGGCATTGCCGGCGAAAGCGGCAGCGGAAAATCAACGCTGCTGAAGGCGGCCATGGGACTTTTGGGCAAAGATGGACTCGTCACCCGCGGCGATATCTGGTACCAGGGCAAAAACCTGCCTGACCTTTCGGAAAAAGAAATGCGGACCCTCTGCGGGCCGGGCATCGGCATGATTTTTCAAATGGCCGGCAGTTTCTTCATCCCCATCCGAACGGTACGGGCACAGATTTTAGAAATGATGGCCGCTCACGGCCATACGGATAAAAAAGCCGTAGAAATCCAGGCCCGGGAACTGCTAGCTAAATTGGGGTTTACGGAACCCCAGCGTATGTTAGACAGCTATCCCTTTGAACTGTCAGGCGGCATGCAGCAGCGGGTAGGCTTGGCCGCAGCCATGCTCCTGAAGCCAAAACTCCTACTAGCCGACGAACCCACTTCGGCACTCGATGTTACCGTGCAAAAGCAGGTCATCGAAGAGATGCTGCTGGCAAGGAACCTATTTGGTACTGCCATCCTATTGGTTACCCATAACATCGGCGTAATCAAGGCCATGGCCGACAACATGCTGGTCATGAAAGATGGTCGGATGGTGGAATATGGAAATGTACGAGATATCCTGCAACACCCTCAAACAAGCTATACGAAAAAGCTGCTGGCAGCGGTACCGCGGCTAAGGAGGTACTGATGGAAGAATTGTTACGTGTAGAACACCTCCGTAAAATTTTTACCGCTGCAGATCGTAATGATTTTCTAGCTGTAGACGATGTGACCTTTTCGATTGGCCAAGGAGAAAAGGTTGCCCTCATCGGTGAAAGCGGCAGCGGCAAGACAACGGTAGCAAAGATGGTGGCACGGCTGCTGGATAGCACCTCCGGCACCATCATCTTACAGGAAAAAGATATTACGCACGCCTCCGGCAAAAAACTGCGGCAGGCCTATCAGAACATGCAGATGGTCTTTCAGATGCCCCTGGAAAGCTTCGACCCGCGCCGGACCTTAGGATACGGGATCGCCGAAAGTCTGCGCAATCAGGGCTACTCAAAGGAGGCTGCTGCAGCGGAATGTAAGCGTCTCTTAACGCGCTGTGGCCTCGAAGCCGCCTTTGCAAAGCGTTATCCCCATGAAGTCAGCGGCGGTCAGTGCCAGAGAGCCGCCATCGCAAGGGCACTGGCTATTCAGCCTAAGCTTTTAATTCTCGATGAAGCCACGTCCGCCCTGGATGTAACCGTGCAGGCAGAAATCCTGTCACTCCTCGATGAATTGCAGAAGAACTTGAATATGTCTTATCTCTTCATTTGTCATGATATCGCTTTAGTTCAGGATTTCTGCGACCGAGTCATGGTCATGCACCATGGCAAAATCGTAGAGATGGGAACGACAGATGAAGTAATTCAACATCCAAAACAGGCCTATACCAAGAAATTGATAGACAGCGTACTTTGACAAGGAGGCAAATGATATGAAATGGAAAAAACTGGCGGCACTGATGCTCGGTGCCCTGCTGTGCATCGCGGCTTTATCGGGCTGCGGTAATGATGCTGCGGGAAATGCTTCTGGCGGGAAAACACTGACTATTGGTGATACAACCTTCAACAGCTCGAATGAAGAGCCCGATATCAATCCCCACAACGCCTATGCCGGCTGGGCCTGTATCCGCTACGGTGTTGGCGAGACGCTGGTCAAGTACTCCGATACCATGGAATTACAACCTTGGCTGGCTACAAAGTGGGAAAATACCGATCCCCTGACTTGGAAACTGATCCTGCGTGACCATGTCAAATTCTCCAGTGGTCGTGTGATGGATGCCGCTGCCGTCAAACAGTGTCTGGAACATCTGATTGCCAACAACAAGCGCGCTCAGCAGAACCTGAAGATCGCCGCTATAGAAGCAAACGGTCAAGAACTCATTATCAGAACCACCGAACCGAAGCCGGCACTGCTTAATTATCTGGGCGATCCCTATGGCTGTATCATCGATGTCGATGCAGGATTTGAAAACGGCATCGTAGCCGGTACGGGCCCGTATATCGCAACGGACCTGAAGACCGACGACCATCTGACACTCAAGAAAAATGAGAACTATTGGGGCGGCATGCCAAAGCTTGATAAGATTACCATCCGTACCATTACCGACGGCAATACCCTGGCCAATGCCCTGCAGTCCGGCGAAGTGCAGGCTGCCTACGGCATGGCTTATGAAAGCTATCCACTCTTTCAAAATGACCAATACAACATTTCCCAGATTTCTACATCACGCTGCTTCTTTGGCAAAATGAACTTCGATCCCGATTCGGTCTGTTCCGATCCGGCCGTTCGCAAGGCCATTGCCATGGGTATCGACAAGGAAAATTTTGTAGACAAGCTGTTGGAAGGCAATGGTTTCCCGGCCAATGGTGTATTCCCTGCGGGCTCTGCCTTCGGCGGCGATAAGGTGACTACGGAAACCTATGATCCGGAAGGCGCGAAGAAAGTCCTCGAACAGGCTGGCTGGGTAGACACGGATGGCGATGGGATTCGTGAGAAGGATGGCAAGAAACTAATCGTCAAATGGCTTACCTATCCGAGCCGTCAAGAACTTCCGCTGCTGGCAGAATCTGCCCAGTCCACGTTAAAAAACATCGGTATGGCCGTAGATATCAATAATACAGCCGATAATAACCAAGTCGTCAAAGACCCGAAAAAATGGGACGTCTATGCCATGGCAAACGTCCAAGCCCCTACCGGCGATCCGGAGTACTGGTTCACCGTATTTGCAGTCAGCAACGCAACCAAGAACCAGGGGAAATATCACAGCGCTAAACTGGACGCCCTGGAGCAGCAGCTGAGCCAAGAATTCGATCCGGCCAAACGTGCTGCCCTGGCAGTCCAGATGCAGCAGACGGTACTTGATGATAATGCCTTTGTCTTCTGTTCCTTCTTAAAGATGAGCATGATTTCCAAGAAAAACATCAAAAACTATACATCCCATGCCTGCGATTACTATCAAGTAACGGCAGACCTGGACGTCGAGTAAGTTTTTTTGGCTCATCTCCATAAATCGTGACAACGAAAAATAATCAAATAAAAATAGTACGACAAAAAAGCCGTTTACGTATTACGACGTAAGCGGCTTTTCCACGTTCCAGTTGAAATCACGGTCATTCAAATGCAGTACCCTATCGTCATCGATTTCGATCTCTTGTGTGCTATAATTTCTGTTCATCGGTCCATAAAATATTTTTTATAGTATAATATAAAAACTTTCGCACTAAAGGACACCTATAAGTCAGTATACTTCGAAAAGTTTCAAAAAAAGAACCCTCACAAATCGCTTAACGTTGCGATTTGTGAGGGTTACTATTATTTTATTCCCATTCAATCGTTGCGGGTGGTTTACTGGTAATATCGTAGACGATGCGGTTGATGTGGTCTACTTCGTTTACGATGCGGCTCGAGATTTTATCGAGGACGTCGTAAGGAATGCGGGCCCAATCAGCCGTCATGAAGTCGGTCGTCGTGACACCGCGCAGGGCCAGGGTGTAGTCATAGGTTCTGAAGTCGCCCATGACGCCGACGGAGCGGTTGTTGGTGAGGACGGCAAAGTACTGATTGATGTCGCGCTGCATGCCGGCATTGGCGATTTCTTCGCGGAAGATGGCATCGGCATCGCGGAGGATGTCCAGTTTTTCTTTGGTGATTTCACCCATGACGCGGATGGCCAGACCCGGACCCGGGAAGGGCTGGCGCCATACGAGGTATTCGGGAAGGCCAAGTTCAGCCCCGAGTTCGCGAACTTCGTCTTTAAAGAGGTTGCGAAGGGGTTCGATGAGGCCTTTGAAATCGACGACTGCCGGAAGGCCGCCGACGTTATGATGGCTCTTGATGACGGCAGCATCGCCGGCACCGGATTCGATGACGTCCGGATAAATCGTTCCCTGAGCCAGGAAATCGACAGATCCGATTTTACGGCCTTCGTCTTCGAAGACACGGATAAATTCTTCACCAATGATTTTCCGCTTCCGTTCAGGATCGCTGACGCCTTCGAGTTTGCTGAGGAAGCGTTCCGAGGCATCGACGCGGATGAAGTTCATGCCGCTGTCTTTAAAGGCGCTTTCGACTTCATCGCCTTCGTTCTTACGAAGGAGGCCATGGTCGACGAAGATGCAGGTCAGCTGACTGCCGACGGCTTTCGAGATGAGGGCTGCTGCGACAGAGCTGTCGACACCGCCGGAAAGGGCCAGTACGACTTTGCCGTCGCCGACGGTTTCTTTAATCGAGGCAATGGCCGTCTTGGCGTAGTTGGCCATGGTCCACGAGCCGGTGCAGCCGCAGACTTCGAAGAGGAAGTTACGGATCATTTCTTTGCCGTGTTCCGAATGGAGTACTTCCGGATGATACTGCATGGCGTAGAGTTTTTTAGCCGGATTCTGCATGGCTGCGACGGGGCAGTTTGCCGTATGGGCTACGATTTCAAAGCCTTCGGGAATGGAAGCGACGTAGTCCTGATGACTCATCCAGACGACTTCTTTTTCCTGCAGGCCTTTGAATAAAGGCGACGTCGTGTTGACGTCGATTTCGGTCTTGCCGAATTCCCGCATGGTAGCGTGCTGTACTTCACCGCCTAAGGTCTGGGCCATGAACTGCATGCCGTAGCAGAGACCGAGGACAGGGATGCCGAGCTGGAAGACTTCTTCTTCGATCTTCGGTGCATTGTCTTCGTAAACACTGCTGGGGCCGCCCGTAAAGATGACGCCCTGGGGCTGAAGTTCTTTAATCTTTGCAACGGCTTTATGATAAGGGTATACCTCACAATATACGTGATTTTCGCGGACGCGCCGTGCGATGAGCTGGTTGTATTGACCGCCAAAATCGACGACGATGACGAGTTCTTTGGTATCCATTATTGCCTCCTCGTGAATGACTTTTTTAGCAGCTGGGCTGCCTAAATGATAAGATCATAATATTATACCACACGACAGCGTTCATGCCTAGTCACAAAGAGACGGACTACTTCCATTCCCGGTACAAGTCTTTTAAGATGCAGGCCCGGGTAATCATGCCGACGACGCGATGGTTATCGACGACAGGCAGGACCTTCAAGTGTTCCAGGACCATGACGGCAGCCACTTGTTCGATGTCGGCCCGGGGAGTTGCGATCATGACGTCTTTGGTCATCAGTTTCTTGCAGGGCTGATCGAGGAGGTTTTTAAATTCTTTGACATACTTACAAATGCGGTTGGTATACACCTTGGTCCCCATAAACGGCAGACGCGGCAAATGCGGCTTCGAGCTGCGGTACATGAGGTCGGCACTGGAAATGAGGCCGATGAGATGGCTGTCGTCATCGACGACGGGTACGGCCAAGAGGCGATGCTTGATAAACAGGCGAAATACGTCGCGAATGGGCGTATCCGGCGTAACTGATACGAATACCTTTTCCATGACATCCCGCACGAGGACGGCTGGTCTTTCCGCTTTCGTTTCAACGGCTTCCGTTTCAACAGCGGCCGTTTCAACAGCTTCTTCTTCGACGGGCAATGAGTCTTTCTTCATTTCTTCCGTCATGTTCTTCTCCCCCTTTTTTAATCTTCCCCGTATTCACGGTACAATTCGTCCAAAATATTGCCTCGCGTAACGATACCGACGATGTGCTTTTCTTCGACGATAGGAATGACTTTCAAGTGTTCGGCAACCATGACGCCGGCGATCTGTTCGACATCGGCATCGGGTGCAGCAATGATGACGTCTTTGGTCATCATGTCCCGGGCCGTGCATGCCAAGAGTTTCTTAAAGCCCTTGTCGTATTCGCTGATGCCGTTGTAATAGATGCTGGCGCCGAGCAGATTGACGTAGTGCGGAACATGGGGCTTTACCTTTTTGTACAGTAAGTCCGCGTCGGTTACGATGCCGACCAATTCTTCCTTGTCATTGATGATGGGAATAGCCGTAATATGATTCTTGACGAACAGATTGACCAAATCAAATACCGACGTTTCCGGGCTGGCCGTAATAAAATTCTTTTCCATAATATCCGATGCAGTACGTTTTGCCATATGGTATCACTCCTTTAATAGAAAACGGCGTACAAGTCGTCGTATGTATATATCCTTATATTATAGATATTAGACATGAATGGTTTGATTTCCTTCTATGATATCAAAAAGACCTAAAAAAATGTACCCCTCTATGAAGTTCAGAAAGCAAAATTCATAAAAGGGCACGATCTGCATTCGCAATCACTCTGTTTGTAAAATCTGAGCTTATTTAAATCGATGACGAATCAAGTCGCCTTTCTTCATCACGACGTCCATATTTTCGACTCGAATATCCCGAATATGTTTCAAAGGATTCCCGCCTACGATCAGTAGATCGTCACTTTTTCCGGCCGCAATTAAATGACACCCTCTTCATGCAGACGGGCAATCTCTTCCTCGGTAAGATGAACGATTTCTTTGAGGATATCATCGGTATGCTGTCCTAAGGCAGGAGCCGGACGAAGGGGCCTATCTTCACATCCGTGAATTTTAATCGGGGTTCCCGGCATAGAGATAGTTCCTCCCATAGCGGGATCGTCAATCTCCCAAAGCATATGCCGCCGTTTTATGACAGGGTTTTCACAAGCACCCTTGGTATCGGCAATCCGTCCAAAAGGAATTTCTGCACCGACGATCAACTCTTCCAGTTCATCAAGACGGTGCTGCCGGCTCCATGATTCAATAGTCGTTTTTAATTCATCCGGATGCTCACAGCGCAGTTTATTATCGGCAAAGCGAGGATCATCGGCCAATTCCGGCTGTCCCATGACGCTGCACAAAGACCGCCAAAATCGCTGGGTCCCGCAAACCAGGACAAATTGTCCATCAGCCGCTTCAAAAATATCGCAGGGAGTCACCGATAGGGTTCTATTGCCTACCGGTTCTACAATATTGCCGTTGAGTGTGTAGTACATGGCCCCCATTTCCAAAATAGAGAAAATCGTATCTACCATCGATACATCGACACGCCGTCCCATCCCGGTGCGTTCCCGCTGGAATAAAGCCATGACGATCGCCAGCGACAAATACGTACCGGAGTAGTTATCGGCAATCGACGAGCCAACTTTATAAATATGGCCTTTCTCACCGGTCATGCTCATGAGTCCGCCCATCGCCTGGGCAATGAGATCATAACTGGGGCGTTCCGCTTCCGGCCCTTCCAAACCAAAACCGGAAATCGAAGCATAAATCAGCGACGGATTGATTTCTTTCAATACATCATAACCCAGGCCCAATTTTTCCATGGTACCGACGCGAAAGTTTTCACAAACGACATCGACTTCTTTGATTAATTTTTTGAAAATGGCTTTGCCTTCTTCCGTTTTCAGATTGAGGGTCAGACCAAACTTATTGCGATTGATATAGGCATAATAACCGCTGGCGCCATTCTTAAAAGGGGCCCACCCACGGGACTGATCCCCTTTTCCCGGCACTTCCAACTTGATGACCTCAGCCCCCTGATCGGCCAGATGCATGGTGCAAAACGGTCCGCTGTAGGCATGGGTCATATCCAGGACACGAACACCGGTTAAGGGTTTTGTCTTGGCGTCTGCCGACTGTTTTTTATGTTGTATCATACAGATTCCTCCTCTCGACACGGCTCTTTCTCAGGCATTCCGGAAACCTATGAAGCTCTTTATGTGTTTAGCAGCAGCCTCTGATGCACTGGCCATCGAATCCTAATCTTCGGGAGTTTCAAATCGAGGGCCCTCCAAAAGATTGGCGCGTCTTAGCCTTTGAAGTCCGCATAAACCATAACCTCTAATTACGATACCTGAGATTTCTCATACAGCTTCATAAGCATTTCATAATGGCGCATAAAAAAATAGTGGTGCTATGATAAATGCACCACTATTTCAAATGACTTACAACGTTGTAACACTGAGAAAAGATCTTTTCTCAACGGTGCGAAATAAAGTTTTATTTCCCGCAGTAAGCGATGACTTCTACTTCGACGAAGACGTCTTTCGGAAGATGGCTGATTTCGACGCACGAACGAGCCGGGAGGGTCTTCTGGAAATATTTCCCGTAGACTTCATTGACGGCGCCGAAGAAATTGATGTCCGTCAAGTATACCGTCGTCTTGACGACATTATCGTAGCTGAGGCCTGCTTCTTCCAAGATAGCACCGACGTTCTTCATGCACTGTTCAGCCTGGCCGACGACCGTTCCGGCAACGACTTTGCCCTTTTCCGGGTCGATGGCGATCTGACCGGATGCAAAGAGGAAATCACCGGCTTTGATAGCCTGAGAATAAGGGCCTACGGCACCGGGAGCTTTTGTGGTACTAATAACCTGTACTGCCATGTAAATGCATCTCCTTTAGAATAAATAATGCCTTTATAATAACTTCATTATACCTTATTTTTCTTCGTCTGTCTTAATCAAGTGGCCTTCTTTATCATACTTCTTCTTGTTCAGGCCGCAGGCAAACCAGGCGATGACGACGGCTGCCATGTAGACCCACGACGAGAAGATGGACATCCGCGTATCGGGGTTGTAGAGCATGCCGATGGTAACCAGGACTAGGAACAGGATGCAGAAATAATTAGAATACGGATATAGCGGCGATTTGAATTCGTGTTTAGCCATGACTTCCGGACCCCAGGCCTTACGGAAATTCTTCTGGGCATAGGCCAGGACGAACCAGGCAACCATGCCGGGGAAAACGGAAGCACTGTACAAGTAGAGGAAGAGCTTCGAATTCGGGATCAGGTAGTTTAAGATAACGCCGATAAACAAGACGATGATCGTAACGCTGATGCCGTTGCGGGGAACGCCCGATTTCGACAGTTTCAGGAAGCATTTCGGAGCCTGTCCGTTCTGGGCCAGGGTATAGATCATGCGGGCCGAACTGTACATGCCGCTGTTGCAGCCGGAAAGGGCTGCCGTCAGGACGACGAAGTTGATGATGGCCGCTGCCGACGAGATACCGACTTTAGCGAAGGTCATGACGAAGGGGCTGCCGATGTAGCTGACTTCGTTCCAGGGATAGATACAGAGAATGACGAAAATCGAGCCGATATAGAAAATAAGAATACGCCAAACGATATTATTAACAGCTCGTTTTAAAGTATGTTTCGGATTCTGCGCTTCCCCTGCCGTAATACCTACCAGTTCGACGCCTTGGAAAGCCGCGGCGACGACGCACATAGCAGCCAGCATACCACCCAACCGTTAGGCATAAAACCGCCGTGTTCCCAGAGGTTGCTGAAGCCCATGGCTACGCCTGCATTGCCGAAGCCAAAGAGGATGACGGCACCGCCGACGATGAGCATGACGATGATGGTGACGACCTTGATGAGGGCGAACCAGAATTCAAATTCCCCGTAATACTTGACGGCGGCCATGTTGGCGATGGCGACGATAGCCATGCCGGCCAGGGCCGATATCCACTGCGGCAGCAAGGGGAACCAATAGTGGACGTAAATGCCGACGGCCGTGACTTCCGACAGGCCGACAGCGACCCACAAGAACCAGTAGGAGCAAGCCGTAAGGTAGCCGATGAAGGGGCTGATATACTTATGGCCATAGGTTGCAAAAGAACCCGTAACCGGTTCCTGATAGAGCATTTCGCCCATGATACGCATGATGAAAAACATGACGACGCCGGTAACGGCATAACAGATGAGGACCGACGGCCCTGCCATCTGAATCGTATTGGCCGAGCCCATGAACAGGCCGACACCAATCGTCCCGCCAAGGGCGATCATTTCAACGTGACGGGGCTTTAAGCCCCGTTCCAGATTGTTGGCACCTTCTTTATGATCTTCCATGGTATATTCCCCCTTATTTCAGCATGACGAAGTAATGATTATCCCGAAGGACATTCATCAATTTTTCAACGTGTTTTTCATTGGCCGTTTCCAATTCCAGCGATACAGCGGTCGTACCCATGCTGATACCGTGCTGGCTGCGTTCGTGGGTAATGGAAAGGACGTTGGCACTCGTATCGGCAATGATCGACAGGAGCTTGACCAATTCGCCGGGCACGTCGGGAATGATGGTCTGGAAGAAGATTTTGCGCTGCGAGCGGATAAGGCCCTGATTGATAACCCGGGTCATATTGTTGACGTCGATGTTGCCGCCGCTTACAAGAGCCGCGACCTTCTTATTGCGGATGCCGGAGATCTTGCCGTTCATGAGGGCTGCTACCGGTACGGCACCGGCCCCTTCGGCAACGGTCTTGCCTCGTTCGAGGAGGATCAGGATGGCGCTGGCGATTTCCGATTCATCGACGGTGACGATTTCATCGACGTACTTTTGACAGATGGAGAAGGTCAAATCGCCCGGTACCTTGACGGCGATCCCATCGGCTAAGGTTGCTTTTCCGTTGCAGGCGATGGCTTGGCCGTTTTCCATAGAAACCTTCATGGACGGCATGTTTTCTGTCTGAACGCCGATGACCTTGATCTTCGGATTGACGCTCTTAGCAGCTACGGCCAGGCCGGAAATGAGGCCGCCGCCGCCAATCGGGGCTACGATGGCATCGACATCGGAAAGCTGTTCCATGATTTCAAGAGCGATCGTCCCCTGGCCGGCAATGACTTCCGGATCATTGAAGGGATGGACGAAGGTATAGCCGTGTTCTGCCGTCAATTCAACGGCTTTGGCTGCTGCTTCATCGAAGAAGTCGCCGTGAAGGACGACGTTGGCGCCGTAGCCTTTGGTGGCGGCAATCTTGCTCAGAGGCGCATGTTTCGGCATGCAGATGACCGACTGACAGCCGTATTCGCTGGCGGCCAGGGCTACGCCTTGGGCGTGGTTGCCGGCCGAGGCTGCAATGACGCCTTTTTCCCGTTCTGCCGGCGTCAGCGATGCGACCTTATTATAGGCACCGCGCAGTTTAAAGGAACCGGTACGCTGGAGGTTTTCCAGTTTCAAATAGACTTTACAGCCTGCCAGGTCACTGACCGAGTTGCTGTACGACAGCCCTGTCTTTTGGGCGACTCCTTTCAGCCGCTCCTGGGCTTCTTGAATCATTTGTAGGGTTACTTTTTGTTCACTCATGTTGTTTGCTGCAAATAGCAGCGTCCCTCCTTTGAATTATAATGATGCGTTTTTGCTATCTTTACTATACGCTTTCCCCTGTCTATCGTCAAGGGAGCTTAGTCCTTCAAGTATTTTTACAGAAGACATATGTTTATATATTAAGGATTTTGTCTTATTAATTTTACATAATTAGATTTTTACTATGCTAAATTATAAATATCAAAAATATTTTAACAATATATAATAATTCTGTAACATATAGACAAAAAAATAAAGAGTCATCTCAATGAGACAACTCTTTATCGTCTTGGTGACCCCTACGGGATTTGAACCCATGTTCTCGCCGTGAAAGGGCGATGTCTTAGACCACTTGACCAAGGGGCCACATAAGGTGGATTGTGGTGATCCACCCGAGATTCGAACTCGGGACACCCTGATTAAAAGTCAGGTGCTCTGCCAACTGAGCTAGTGGATCATACTGGCAGGGGTAGTAGGATTCGAACCTACGCATGACGGAGTCAGAGTCCGTTGCCTTACCGCTTGGCGACACCCCTGTATGGCTCCTCAAGTAGGACTCGAACCTACGACAAATCGGTTAACAGCCGATTGCTCTACCAACTGAGCTATTGAGGAATAACTCGTCTCGGCCGCTCCGACCGGAACAAGTGTTATTATACTAGAACTCCCTGGAAAAAGCAAGTACTTTTTTTATAAATTTCACAAACTCTTCCCTTCCCTACTCGTGGAGGGTGGAATCGGGGCGCCCCAGGAAGTGGAAATAAGCCGTAAAGCAGTAGACGAGAGCCAACAATCCAATGCCGGCACCGACGTAGCCGATGTAGGGCAAGAAGCCGTAAGCCATGGTCCGGCCGCCGATCCAGGTCCCCAGTCCGATACCGACATTGAAGATCCCGGAAAAGATGGACATAGCCACTGGCGTCGCGCCCGACGGGACTTGGCGAATGAGTTCAGCCTGGAAGGTGACGTTAAACAGGGTCGACGAGCAGCCTAAAATCAGGCAGACGGCCAGCATCCATTCCCACTGGGAAGAAGCCAGCTGCCACAGGGACAGCATCGACACCAGGCCGATAAAGCCCAAGCGGATGATGCCGTAGCGGTAGTGGTTGTAAAAATGCGAGAAGATATAGCTGCCGATAAGACCGCTGACGCCGAGGAGCATCAACGTCGACGTAATCCCGTTGGCACTGAACTGAGCGACCAGCTTCAGGAAGGGTTCGATATAACTGTAGACGGTAAAATAGGCCGTCGCAAACAATACGGAAATCAAATAGACGCTGACGACGAGGGGATTTTTTAAGAGCCGCGGCAAATCTTCCCGCGAAAAGGACGAATTGCTGCGCTGGGTCGGAACGACGCGGAACAGGTAAATGAGAACCAACAGGGCGACGACGGTGATGCTGACAAAGGTCATGCGCCAACCGGCGTAGAGGCCGATGACGCGGCCCAAGGGAAGGCCGAATATCATGGCTACCGACGAACCGGTAATGATCATGCTAAGGGCCAAAGGGCGATGTACCCGGGTCACTAAACGGGCCGCCATGGGGGCTGCAATGGACCAGAAAACGGAGTGGGCACAGGCCACGAGGATACGGGCCGCGACCAGCATGGGATAGTTGACGGCAATCCCCGACAGGAACTGCCCTAAGGCAAAGACGCTGAGGGTCGCCAACAAGAGTTTTCGCAGCTCAATGCGGTAGAGCACCAGCATCAGCGGCAGGGACAATAAGGCCACCATCCAGGCGTAGATCGTAATCATGATGCCCGTCTGGTCCTCGGTCATCCCGAAGGACTGGGAAATATCGATGAGCAGCCCAATGGGCATGAACTCCGATGTATTAAAAATAAAGGCCGATACGGTCAAGCCTAATAGGGGCAGTACATATTTTAAAGGAATGGTACCAAACATCAAGAATCCTCCTTTTTGCAAAATAATAGCTTCTTTATGGTACTCGCCGCCCCTTCAAATGTCAAGCCTGTTTCAAATGCAGTCGCCTCCACCCGTAAAACGGGTGGCTCGACGGGCGGCTATAAGCCTTTGTTG
>OBIU01000139.1_pt1 | contig 42994 bp, 19 predicted proteins | sample 1519871 | NCBI WGS metagenome assembly OBIU01 (sample SAMN04209229, study PRJEB22552) | human gut metagenome | biome: gut; material: feces | host: Homo sapiens | place: USA: Oklahoma
CGGGCAGCTTGAAGCCGCCGCGGGCGAAGAACTTGATGCCGTTGTCGGGCATCGGATTGTGGGATGCGGAGATCACCGCGCCCATTTCCACGTTGAGCACGGACGTCAGGTATGCGACGCCCGGCGTCGGGATGATGCCGGCGTCGATCACGTCGAAGCCGCCGGCGGACATGCCAGCGGACAATGCGGCGGCAAGGAAATCGCCGGAAACTCGTGTATCACGACCGACCAGCGCACGGCGACGGCTTTCGAATTCGCTCCGCTCGTCATCGCCCAGCACACGCACCGCGGCGTCACCCAAATCGAGCGCCAGCTGTGCCGTCAAATCCCTATTCGCCAATCCTCGAACGCCGTCGGTTCCGAACATACGTGGCATGAGTCTCAAATCCTCGCTATCTGCAAACGATATTTCCGTGACCTATCGTACTCAACCGTGCCGCCGAAACCAGCAGGTGACGACGCAATCGCATAACACTTCACAATTCAAAGCATTTCACGGCGCGCAATGCCCTTTTCGTGTCGCACGACTTTGCTTTCAAGGCGGAAAATCAAGTCGTGCGGCAACACTTGATAAAGAAATACCCCCTAACTATCATTTTCCGTTGAAAACCAGCAAAAAATAAGAGTTAGAGGGTATGAAAGCCAGCACGCTTGTCGCACAACTTTGAAAAATGCCTCCAAAATCAAAGTCGTGCGACGACATGACGGCTCTTAAGCGGGAACGTTCCTGTCGCCCCTGCTATCAGAGCGCGGCGTTGAAGTCGCGCACTTTCAGCGTGCGGTGAGAAGCCTCGACGTTGCCACGCACAATGCGCTGCAAGGCGTTGTCCGCGCCCTTATGGGAGGCGAGCCAGGCGTCGCCCAGCTCCACGAGCTTCGCCGGATCGGCATAGCCCGGATACAGGCCTTCGAGCAGCGCTTCAGCCATGTGGAAGGTCTTGTGCTCCCAAATCCAGTCGGCGACCTCGAAATACTTCTCGGCGTACGGTTCGGCCAAGTCGGCGCGCGGGGTGGCCGCGAAGCCACCGGCCACAGCCTCAAGCTGCATGTTGGTCAGCTCGTCGTTGTGCAGGGCCTCGTTCCAAGCCCATGCCTTCGCTTCGGCGGTACCGGCCACGGCGCGTGCGCCATAGGCGAACTCACGGTTCTCGGTGGTTTCGCGCTTGGCCAGTTCGGCGTCGATTCCCGCCTGGTCGATCGCGTTGACGGTGCTCAGCGCGTTGATGATGGTCCAGCGGAAGTTGTTGTCGATTTCCAGACCGTCGAATGCCACGGAACCGTCGAGCAGGCCCTTCGCGTTGGCGACGAACGCCTCGTCGCCCGGCTCGCCGTAGCCCAGGTAGGCGGTGACGAGCTGGAACTGTTCGTCGGAGCCGGCCTTGGCCTGACCCGCCAGCTTGAACAGTTCGGCGGCCACATGCTTCACGATCTCGGCACGCTCTGCCGGAGCGGTGTAATGCCATGCGGTGGTGCTGACCTGTGCCAGCGCGTAACGGAAGGTGGTGGACTCGTGTTCGGTGGCGAGCGCGGCCAGCGAGGTGTCGATGAACTGGCGTGCCGGCAGTTCGCCGTCGCGGGTCATGTCCCACAGGGCGAGCCAGATCACGGAACGGGCGAGCGCGTCGTCGAAGCGGTACAGGTTGCTTGTCGCGAATGCGAGGCTCTTGTCGTCGAAACGCAGCTTCGTGTAGGTCAGGTCGTCGTCGTTCACCAGAATCAGCGACGGACGTGCCTTGCCGGCGGCAGCGTCGACGACCGTCAGTTCGCCGTCGACGTCCAGTTCGAAACGGTCGGTGCGCACGATCTTGCCGGTTTCCGGATCCTCGTTGTAGAAGCCGACGGCGAGACGGTGGGCGCGCAGCACGGGATGCTCGGCCGGAGCGGTCTGGCGCAGGGCGAGACGCTTGATGGTGCCGTCCTCGTTCTCTTCGACTTCGGTGGCGATGGTGTTGATGCCGGATTCCTCAAGCCACTGGGCGCTCCACGCCTTCAGGTCGCGGCCGGAAGTGAGTTCCAGTTCGGCGAGCAGGTCGGCGAGGGTGGCGTTGGAGTAGGCGTGCTTGTTGAGGTAGTTGTTGATGCCCTTGAAGAACTTCTCACGGCCCACGTAGTACACGAGCTGCTTCAGCACGGAGGCGCCCTTGGCGTAGGTGATGCCGTCGAAGTTGACGTAGGTGTCGTTGAGGTCGTTGATCGGGGCGACGATCGGGTGGGTGGTGCTCAGCTGGTCCTGATTCAACGCCCAGCTCTTTTCGCCGGAGCTGAAAGTTGCCCAGGCGTCCTTCCATTCGGTGTCTTCGGCGGTGGCGAGGGTGGACGTGAACTCGGCGAAGGATTCGTTGAGCCACAGGTCGTTCCACCACTTCATGGTCACGTAGTCGCCGAACCACATGTGGGCGAGCTCGTGCAGCACGGTGACGACGCGTCGTTCCGCATAGGCGTCGGTGACCTTGGATTCGAACACGTACTGGTCGCGGATGGTGACCATGCCGATGTTCTCCATGGCGCCGGCGTTGTATTCCGGCACGTAGATCTGGTCGAACTTGGCGTACGGGTACGGCACGCCCCAGGTCTTGGCGTAGAAGGCGAAGCCCTTCTTGGTGATGTCGAACAGGTAGTCGACGTCCTTTTCGAAGGCTTTGGCGAGCGCCTGGCGGCAGTACATGGCCATCGGCACGGTGCGGCCGTCCTCATTGGCGTATTCGGTGTGCCATTCGGCGTACGGTCCGGCGCAGATGGCGGTGAGGTAGGAGCTCATGGTCGGGGTCGGTTCGAACACCCACAGCTTGGTGGTTTCGGCGGCGTGATCGCCGAGCGTGCCTTCCTCGGTGACGGTTTCGTTGTCGGTCACGGAGGCGGTGGGCATGTTGGACGTGACGATCCAGGATTTGGCGGCGAGCACGGAGAAGTCGAACACGGCCTTCAGATCAGGCTGGTCGAACACGGCGTAGACGCGGCGGGCGTCCGGCACTTCGAACTGGGTGTACAGGTAGACGTTGCCGTCGGACGGGTCGACGCTGCGGTGCAGGCCTTCGCCGGTGTTGGAGTACTGGCACATCGCCTTGACGGTGACCTCGTTGTGCTCCTTGAGGTTCTTCAGTTCGATGCGGCTGTCGACGTACGCTTCAGCCGGGTCGAGGGTTTCGCCGTTGAGGGTGATTTCGCTGACTTCGTTGGCGATGAGGTCAAGGAAGCTTGACTCCCCCGGCTTCGCGTCGAAGGTGATGGTGGTTTCGGAGCCGAAATCCTTGGCTCCGCGGGTCAGGTCAAGCTTGACCGTGTAATGGATTGGCGCGGCGATGATGCTTTTGCGTTCTTCCGCTTCGATTCGGGTGAGGTTTGCTCCTGGCATGTCACTCCTTCTTTCTGGTAACAGAAGGCGGCGCGATCAGTTGTGCCGATCACGTCGCCTTGATTCAATTTATGGTAAATTTACGGCTTATTTCGCGGCGTTCAGTCCCATCGCGTCGTCCACGTCCTGCGCGATGTCGGCGACGACGGGGACGATCATCGGCTTGCGGTGCAGCTGTCGTGCCACCCAGCCGCCGAGCGTGCGTCGCATGATCTGCTGCAGCTTGTAGGTGTCGCGCGTGCCCTGCATCATCGCGTCCTGCAGCTGCTCGACAATCTGGTGACGGACCTTGTCGAACTCGCTTTCGTCTTCCGCGACCGCGTTGAGGTAGATCTTCGGGCCGGTGATGACATCCGCGGTTTCGGTGTCGACGACCACGAAGCTGGACACGAAGCCTTCGGTGCCGAGGATACGGCGCTTCTCGAGTTCTTCGTCGGTCAGTTCGCCGACGGAATCGCCATCGACGTAGACGTAGCCGCACGGCACGGAGCCGACGACCGCGGCCTGGCCGTGGTACAGGTCGACGACGTCGCCGTCTTCGGCCAGCACGACGTTCTGCGGATCGACGCCGGTCTTGACGGCGATCATGCCGTTGGCCACCAAGTGGCGGTTTTCGCCGTGGATAGGCATGGCGCACTTCGGCTTGACGATGTTGTACATGTACAGCAGCTCGCCTTCGTTGCAGTGGCCGGAGACGTGCACGGCGGCGTTGTCTCGGTTGACCACGCGGGCTCCGAGCTGCACGAGCTTGTTGATGACCTTGTAGACGCCATGCTCGTTACCTGGGATCAGGGAGCTGGCGAGGATCACCGTGTCGAACTCGTTGATGGTGATGTCGCGATGGTTGCCGTCGGCGATGCGGCCGAGCGCGGCCATCGGCTCGCCCTGGGAGCCGGTGCACATGTAGACGAGCTTGTCGTCCTGCACGTCATGGGCCTGCTTCAGGTCGATGACGGTGTCCTCGGGCAGACGCAGGTAGCCCAGATCTGCTGCGATGGACATGTTGCGGACCATGGAACGTCCGACGAACACGACCTTGCGGCCGTACTTGTGGGCCGCGTCGACGACCTGCTGCACGCGGTGCACGTGGCTGGAGAAGCTGGCCACGATGATCTTGCGCGTGGCCTGTGCGAACGCCTGGTCGAGCGCCGGACCGATGGAGGTCTCCGGCTTGACGAAGCCCGGGACCTCGGCGTTGGTGGAGTCCATCATCAGGAGGTCCACGCCCTTTTCGCCAAGCTTGCCGAATTCCACCAGATCGGTGATGCGGTGGTCGAGCGGCAGCTGGTCGAGCTTGATATCGCCGGTGTCGATAAGCGAGCCGGCGGGGGTCTGCACGAACACGGCGAGCGCGTCCGGAATGGAGTGCGTGACGTTCACGAATTCCAGGTTGAACGGGCCGACCTTGAGCTTGTCGCGTCCCTTGACCTCGACGAGCGTCGGGTTGATGCGGTGTTCCTTGCACTTGGCCTCAACGAAGGCGAGGGTGAGCTTGGAACCGATCAGCGGAATGTCCGGGCGGAGCTTGAGCAGGTACGGCACGCCACCGATGTGGTCTTCGTGGCCGTGGGTGAGCACGAGCGCCTCGACCTTGTCGAGACGGTCCTTGATGTAGTGGAAGTCAGGCAGGATGAGGTCCACGCCCGGCTGCTCCTCTTCCGGGAAGAGCACGCCGCAGTCGATGAGCAGGATATGCCCGTTGTATTCGACCACGTTCATGTTGCGGCCGATCTCACCCAGACCGCCGAGCGGCACGATGCGCATGGAGCCCTTGCGGTACTTCGGCGGGGCGATCAGCACTTCGTCCTGCTGCGGCGCGGTGGATTGCGGCGCGGAATGTGACGGGCGACGGTTCGAACCGTTGCCGCCACGGGATCCACGGGAGCCGCCGTTGCGCGAGCCACCGTTGCCACGGCTGCGGGTGGAGGACTTGGCCTTCTTGATGGCGGTCTTCTCGGACTTCGCGGCCTTGGTGGTCTTGGATGCCTTGACTGCGGTTTCAGTGCGCTTGGCAGCCTTGCTGCCGCGCTTGTGTGTTGTTGTCTTTGTGGTTTCTTCTGTAGCCATTTCCTAGTTGGATTTCTATTACTAATTGTCTCCGCCTATGCGGAAACGAGGAATTTGGGTGCCTGCCGGCGTTCATGCGCGACAGGCCAGTCGCATCATGCGATTCGGTTCACAGCAGTCCCGCGGCGCGCATGCCCTTTTCCGCGCGCACGAGTTCCGCTTCGCCCGGACCGACGTTCGGCAGGCGCATTTCGGTGGAGTCGAGGATTCCACGCACCTTCAGCGAGGCCTTGGCCATCACGGCCTGGAAGCCGTTGCCGTTCATCGCTTCGACGAGCGGCGCCAGCTGCACGGAGATGCGCTGCGCTTCGTGGATATCGCCACGATCGAACGCGTTGGCGAGGTCACGCATCGGACCGGCGGCCGCGTGCGCGATCACAGAGATGATGCCGACGGCGCCGACGGACAGGAACGGCAGGAACAGGCCGTCATCGCCCGAATACCAGGTCAGACCGGTCTCCATGCGCTTGCGCACCGCGCCTGCGATGTCGCCGGTGGCGTCCTTGACGGCCTTGACGTGGTCGAGTTCGGCCATACGACGGTAGGTTTCCAGCTGGATGTGCAGTCCGGTACGGCCCGGCACATCGTAGACGATGATCGGCTTGTCCGCGGAATCGTTGACCGCCTTGTAGTGGCGGAACACGCCTTCCTGCGACGGACGGGAGTAATACGGGGCGACCACGAGCACCGCGTCGGCGCCCGCCTCCTGGGTCTGCTCCACCATGCGCACGGTGTGCGCGGTGTCGTTGGAACCGGCGCCGGAAATGACCGGCACGTCCACGACTTCCTTGACGGCCTGAACCAGCTCGACCTTCTCCTCCATGTGGGTAGTCGGAGATTCGCCGGTGGTGCCGTTGACCACAAGACCGTCGGCACCATCCGCCACGAGCTGCTTGGCCAGACGCTGCGCGGCCTCGAAATCAACGGCTCCGTCAGCCTTCATGGGGGTGACCATGGCCGGAAGGATACGTCCGAATGGAGCAGGATCGAGCAGATGCATAGTACCGTCAGTCTTAGGGCTTGTCATACGGCTAACGGTACTTCCCTCTGCGGACGCTTGCGATTTCATGAGACGCGAAAAGTCACATTTTGGAAGGCCTGCCGACGACGACCGCGACGACGCACTGCAGGAAAGCGACGAACGTGAACACCATCAGCGGCACATGATGGCCGCCGGTGGCCTGGACCAGCACGCCGAACATAAGCGGGCCGAGCGAGGCGATCAGATAGCCGAACGACTGCGCGACGCCCGACAGCACCACGGTTTCGGCGCTGTCACGGCCGCGCAACGCGATCAATGCGAGCGCCACCACCAGGGACGCGCCTTGCGCGCAGCCGCCGACGAACGCCCATACCGGCATGAGATGCGGCAGCAGCAGCATGCCAAGGCCGGCGATCAGCATGGGAGCGCTGGCGGTAAGCGCCGCGCAGACCTGGTTGCCGCGCACGTTCATGAATTTCGGAATGAGCAGGCCGGAGAAAATGCCGATGCCTTGGAAGATGAACAGATGCACGCCGGCGGTGGAGGCGTCGTAGCCGATGGACGCCGAGATGGACGGCATCCAGTTGGACATGGTGTAGAAGGCGGACGATTGCAGTCCCATGAAGGCCGTCACGTACCACGTCATCGGACGGCGCAGCACGCGGGTGAACACGCCATGCGACGATTGCGTGGAACATGCCGGTCGCTGTGCGGAATGCGGGTTTTGTGCGTTGGCCGTCGTGCTGCGATCGCCAATATCATCGATATCGCCAGTATCACTGGTTTCGATGGTGCCGCCGGCGGAAGCGATAACGACTTTGCGATTGTGCAGGATACGCAACGCCCACAGCACGGCGACGACCAGCGGCGGCACACTCCAGAAGGCGAGTGACGCGCGCCAACCGCCCCACATCTGCGCAAGCGGCGCGGACAGCAAACCTGCGGTGGCGCTGCCGGCGGTGATGCAACCGGAATAGACGCCGGTCGCCATCGCGACATGGCCGGCATAGTCACGTTTCGCGATCACCGGCACAAGAACGTTGCCGACGGCGATGGCGGAGGCGAACACCACCGTGCCCAGCCAGATGCCAACGCCGCCGCCGAACGAGCGGATGGCGTCGCCCGCCGCGATGCACAGCAGGGCCAGCAGAATCGACATGTCGATGCCGATGCGGCGTGCAAGGAACGTGACCAGCGGGCTGACCGCGGCGAAGGCGATCAGCGGAATCGCCGTCAATACGCCCTGCACGCCCTCGCCCCACGCAAGGTCGGTTCCCATTTGGGCGAGGACCGGCCCGACGGCGGCGATGGCGGGCCGCAGATTCAGCGATACGAGGAAGATCAAAGCCACCCACAATCCGGTGGAGGACCGGTCGTACGCCAGCATGTTTCGTTTTGAATTCATTCCGTTCCCATTCCCGCTTCCACTTCCGTTTACCGCCGTTCCAACGGGACGTGCCGCGCCTAGATTTTCCCTATCAATCTTCAAGCTCATCGAGCGCATCGAAGCAATCGTTGATGCCTTCGATACGCGCGTGCACCTCGTCTTCGGTATCGACGAGGCATTTTCCGACTTCGTCCACCATCAGGGCGATCAGGGCGAACGCCGCGGTGAAGCTCGTCAGCACGTGGGAGTTCAGCACCACTTTGAAGAAGGCGACGTTACGGCCGATGACGGCGTTGCGCGCCGAAATGTCGCCAATCACCACCACGGTCAGGCCGCGCTCAAGCATCACGTCGATGAGCCGCGAGAAGAAGGGAAGACGCCGGCCCACGCCGATGATGACGATTACGTCGCCTGCCGCATAATCAACCAGATCTTCGCCTATGGACTGGCCTGGATTCGGCAGAATATCAACGTTTCCGCGTAGCCGCATCAGCTGTTCGCGCATGTGCAGCGCCACGGGATAGCTGCTGCGGTACCCGACCACCGCCACATGCGGGGCCGTGGCCATGGCTTGGCATGCGGATGACAGTTGCGCGCGGTCGATGCCTTCAAACGTGCGTTTCAGGCTTTCCTCGTCACGGCGCAGATGGTCGGCGACCAAATCGTCGCACTGGGTGTGCCGTGAAAGCTCCGGAGAGCCAGGACGATGGACGCGACGCACGTCACGTCTGAATTCGCCCGCGTTCGCATAGCCGAGCTTGCGGTACAGGCGGCTGAGCGTCGGCTGCGAGATGCCGCTCAACTGCGACAATTCCACGGAATTGCAGACCAGCACGTCGGTCAGATGACCCAGAATGAACTGCGCAGCCTCACGTTCCGTCGCAGTCAGCGAATCGAAGGATTCCCGGATGCGCGCCACCAAGCCGAGGTCCGCGGCAGCATTGCCTTCCTCGTCCATGGCGTCCTTCGAAGCCCCCATATTGTCTGAAAGCATAATTCCAGAAGTCACGCTCATCGCCCTTCCCTGCAGTACATTCTCACGCGGCGCATCCGCTCTCCTGACGATGCTACCCCTTGCTTTCCGGGTTTCACCAGGTTTGGCCGCCGACAACCGTCACGACGAATGAAGAATTTCAGATGCCATAAGCACTGAAATGCATCCATCACAGGCAGTGGCGGCGCCTCTTGGCAACGCGACCCACCATCAGGAGATGACCGACCATGGCAAAAACAGATTACCCCACACAATCAACATCGCATATCGGGCGGATTCGGCATAGAAGAAACGGTGCCAAACCAGCGAAATGGGCGACTAACGCGGCAACAAAATCCCCGACTGTTGCGAACACTGTTGAACCGGCATCGCGCCCGGCCGAATGCGAGGCGAACGCGGTGCGCAAGATCGTACGGCTGGTGGCACGCACCGGCTGCCGCACGCATATTCTGCACGTGTCCAGCGGTCTGAGCGTGGACGTGCTGCGGCGGGCGAAGGCCGAAGGACTGCCGGTCAGCGCGGAGACCTGTCCGCATTACCTCACGTTGGATTGCGACCATATTCCCGACAACGCCACCGCGGTCAAATGCTGTCCGCCGATTCGTGATCTGCATGAGCAGGACGCGCTATGGGCGGGGCTTGCCGACGGCACGTTGGATGGTGTCGTCACCGATCATTCCCCGGCCAGCGCGGATATGAAAGCCGGCACGCTCGCCACCGCGTGGGGTGGCGTTTCCAGTCTGCAGGTCGGATTCCGCGCGGTGTTGACGGGTGCGATGCGGCGCGGCTTGAGTTTGGCCGACGTCGTGCGGTGGATGTCGTGCAACACCGCACGGCTTGTGGGACTTGACGATCGTGGCGATATAACGCCGGTATTGCGGGCCGATTTGGCGATTATTCGCCCGTACGAACGGTTTGTTGTGGATGCTACCGCTTTGGAAAGCCGCAATCCGATCTGCGCCTGCGATGGCATGACGCTTAACGGCGTCGTCACGCGCACGTTTGTAGCGGGGCGGGACGCGCTCTCCGGAGTGCGGGAGGGGAATCTTATCGTTCGTCCGTGAATCGGAATCCGTAAATCAACCATTCAACAAAAATCCCCAACCCGCCGACGGCCGGATGTCATTCGATGTCGGCAGATTGGGGACGGACGAGAATCAGGTCTCAGCCCAGGTAGGCGGCCGGGTTCTGGGCGAACTTGTCGGCGCAACCGGGGTTGCAGAAGTAGTAGGTGACGCCGCCGTATTCGCGGGTCGCGGCCGCGGTGGCCGGATCGACGCTCATGCCGCAAACCGGATCCTTCGCAACGTTCGCCGCGGAATCGCCCATATTCGAAGCCATGCCGTGGCCGTCATGACCGCCGCAGCAGTGTCCGGCGCCCATCGCGCCCATGTTCTCGGCTTCCTTCTTGGCCTTGTGATCGCTGAACAGTCCCATGATCGTTCCTTTCCGACTGTGCTGGTTGCCATTATTTTTGCTCGGATCGGGCTTGCGTACCCGATACGTCTTGTTTTTCGCCGCCTCCGCGTCCGGATCGAACAGGCGCAGCCGGCTTGCGTTCGTCACCACGCACAACGATGAGAACGCCATCGCGGCGCCGGCGATCATCGGATTCAGCAGCATTCCGGTGAACGGATACAGCACGCCGGCCGCGATCGCGATGCCGATGCTGTTGTAGCCGAGCGCGAATCCGAGGTTCTGCGCGATGTTGCGCATGGCGGCATGCGTCAGGTCGAGCGCGTGCACGAGCCCCATCAGCGATCCGCCCATCAGTGTCACGTCGGCGGATTGGATGGCCACGTCGGTGCCGGTGCCGATGGCGAAACCGACGTCGGCTCGGGCGAGGGCGGGCGCGTCGTTGATGCCGTCGCCGACCATCGCCACCGTATAGCCTTGCGATTGGAGTTTTGCGATTTCGTCGGCCTTGCGTTCCGGCCGCACGCCGGCGATCACATGACGTTCGTCGATACCGACCTGGCTTGCGATGGCGCGTGCGGTGGTCGGATTGTCTCCCGTGAGCATGACGGCTTCGACGCCACGTTTGCGGAGCAGTTCGATGGCTTGGCGCGAGTCGGCTTTCGGCACGTCGGCGACGGCGACGATGCCGGCGAGATGGCCGTCGATGGCCGCTAGGATCGGCGTTTTGCCTTGCTGCGACAGGAGTTCCATGTCGGCGATGATGGCGTCGAGGTTCGTATCGTGGATGGTCTCGGAGGCAATTTCGGAGGTATCGGACGTAATGTCGGGCATGTCGACGTCAAGGTCGTCGATCAGGTCGGTGTTGCCGACGGCGACGGTGTGCGGCAGACCGCGGAAGGTGACGCGCGCGGTGACGCCACGGCCGGCAATCGCCTGAAAATCGGTGGTTTGCGCGAGTTCCGCAACGTCCGCGACGTCGGCTTTTTCCGCAGCTGCGGCAACGATCGCAGCAGCGAGCGGATGCTCGGAATCACGTTCGGCGGCGGCGACAATCGTCAGCAAATCATCGGGACGCCGATGCCACACGCCCAACGGCAGCACATCGGTAAGGGTGGGTTTGCCGGCGGTGATCGTGCCGGTCTTATCCAATACGACGGCATTGACTTTGCCGCATGTTTCCAACGCTTCGGCGGAACGGACCAGCACCCCCATGCGAGCCGCGCGGCCAGTCGAGACCGTCACCGACAACGGAGTCGCCAGTCCGAGCGCGCACGGGCAGGCGATCAGCAGCACCGATACCGCGGCGACCAGCGCGTGCGTGACACGCGGTTCGGGGCCGAACGCGAACCACAGCGCGCACGACCATACGGCGATGAGTACCACGGCCGGCACGAAAACGCCGGAGATACGGTCCGCCAATCGTTGCACGGGGGCTTTCGAGCTTTGTGCGGCGGCCACCATGCCGATGATCTGCGCGAGCACGGTGTCCTTGCCGACTTTCGTGGCGCGGTACCGCAGCGAGCCACCACCGTTGATGGTGACGCCCGTCACTTCGCTGCCCTCGGTTTTGGCGACCGGCATGGCTTCGCCGGTGATCATCGATTCGTCCACGGTGGAGCTGCCGGATATGACGATGCCGTCGACCGGCAGCTGCTCGCCGGGGCGGATGGCGATGATGTCGCCGACGCGCACGTCATCGATGGCGATGCTGGTTTCCTTGCCGTCTCGCACCACGCGGGCGGTTTTCGGTTGCAGACCCGCCAATGCGCGCATGGCTTCACCGGTGCCTTTGCGGGCGCGCGCTTCGAGCAGCTGGCCGACAAGCATAAGCGTGACGACCACACCGACCGCTTCGAAATACGGTTCGCGCGCGTTCTCGGGCAGGATGCCCGGCGCGAAGGTGACCACGCAGGAGTAGGCGAATGCGGCCAGCGCGCCGAGGCTGACGAGCGCGTTCATCTCCGGCGAGCGGTGGGCGATCGCGGCGAAACCGCTGCGGAAAATCGGCAATGCCGCATAGCCGACGATTGGCAGCATCAGCAGGAACTGCAGCCAGTTCGGCATCGGATACAGCATGAGCATGGTGGAGCCGAATACCGGAATCGTGCAGACGGCCGCCACGATAAGACGGGTGATGAGGGCGCGAATTCCCGATTCCGATCCGCGCGATTTGCCCGAATCACCCGAACCGGACGTTTGGACGGCGCCTTTTTGCGCGCATTGCACGCCTGTTTCCGCGGAACCGGATGCGTGGGCACCGTCAGCAGTCGCGCGAATGTCCGAATCGCCGGAATCGGACATACTGGCGCCGACGGAACCAACCGCGGAACCGGCGGCGGCACCGACACTTGCATGCTTTCCCGGCAGTATGCGCAACGTGCCGTGCAGCATGTTCATACCGCATGCGAAGGGATACTCGCCCGGCTGGTCGGGATGAAGCGTCAGCGTGGTCGTGCGGAAGGCGGGCAACGCAAGATCGACCCCGAAATCGGAGAACACGACATGCGACGAGCATTCGCCGTCTTCCTTGCGATCGAAGATCAGCCGCAACGGCATGCCCGCTTCGGCTTCGATGACGGCTGGGTTATACCCGCCTTTGACTTCGACGACCGCTTCCTGCACGCCGTCGCGCAACGGCGCACGATATGCTTTGCGCGGTGCGAAGAAGAACCACAGCACGCCCGCCGTGACGAGCAGCGCCATAATAAGCGCGATTGCGATGTGCATATTCCAGCCGCCTTCCGTCCGTAATTGGCTTTCGATTTCGGCAAACACCATCACAATATACCCCTATAGGGTATATTGGCAAGAGGGACGAGCAAACTTCAGCCGTAGATAAAATTTTCAGCGCAGCGAGGAGGACGATATGAACGCCACACAACATGGGTACGCAAGCGACCAGAAGAGGATCATCGCACGATTGAATCGCATCGAAGGGCAGGTGCGCGGCATTCGGCAGATGACGGAAAACGGCGAATACTGCATCGACATTCTGACACAGATTTCCGCAGCGGACAGCGCGCTGAAGTCGGTGGCGCTACTGTTACTTGACGACCATCTGCACCATTGCGTCGCCAAAGCCGCGGCGGAGGGCGGTACCGTCGCCGACGAAAAGCTGGCGGAAGTCAGCGCCGCCATCGCACGCCTTGCCAAATAATCGGAACAGATCCGCCATAAAAAAACTGCCGACGGGAGACACATGCACCCGTCGGCAGTTTGAAAAAATACGATTACAGGTCGAGGAAGTGGTCGAGGCCGACGGTCAGACCCGGGTAGGTTCCGGTGGAGACCTTGCGCACGGCCAGCAGCACGCCCGGCATGAAGGAGATGCGGTCGAAGCTGTCGGCGCGGATGGTCAGCTGTTCGCCGGAGTTGCCGAACAGCACCTCCTCATGGGCGTTGAGGCCACGCAGACGCACGGCGTGCACGTGGATGCCGTCCACCACCTGGCCGCGGGAGCCGCCATCGGTTTCGGTGGCGTCCGGAACCGGACCCAAGCCGGCCGCCTTGCGCGCTTCGGCGATGCCCTGCGCAGTGTGGAAAGCGGTGCCGGACGGAGCGTCCACCTTGGTCGGGTGGTGCAGTTCGATGACTTCCGCGGATTCGAAATACGGCGCCGCGACCTTTGCGAAATGGTCGGCGAGCACCGCGGAAATGGCGAAGTTCGGCGCGATGAACACGCTCTGGCCCTCACGCAGGGCCGCGGCGAGCGCGGCGCGCACCTGGTCGAGCTTCTCTTCGGTCCAGCCGGTGGTGCCCACCACCACGTCGACGCCCTGCTTGACGAGCGCGAGCACATTGCACAGCGACACGCTCGGCACGGTGAACTCCACCACGACGTCGGTGTTTTCGGGGGTGATGGCGGTCAGGTCGTCACCTGCGTCGAGCGCGAGCGCGAGTTCGGTGTCGGCGGCGGCATTGACGGCGTCGACCACGTGCGAACCCATGCGGCCTTTGGCACCGACTACGGAAACCTTGATCATTGCAGCTCCTTGATGTTTTCGCGGACGCGCATGTTGCGCATGTCGTACGTTTGCCGTGCGCATGTGTTCGAAATCGCGTGTCCGCGTCCATAACGTGTTCCACTTATGAATCTAAAGAGACGCTTCGACGCGGAGGCAGGCGGCTATGACGCTTGACGATCGAACGTCGGTCAGCCGCGGCGGCGCACCAGCAGCCAGCCGATCAGCGCGAACGGAATCGAACAGCCCACGAACACGGCGGGCAGGCTCAATCCCGCGCTTGGATTGAAATGGTCGAGCACGATGCCGGTGATCATGGAGCCGAACGACGCGCCCATCGTGCCGGCGGTGCTCACCCAGGACAGGCCTTCGGTGAGCGATTCCTCGGGCACGGTCTCCTTGACGACGAGGTTGCCGGAGGCGAACACCGGCGAAATGGTCAGGCCGGTGAGGATCTCCACCAGTCCCATCACGATCAGGTTGCCCTGGCACAGGTGGATCACCACGAAGCCGACGGTCATCAACGCGAGGAACATGATCATGTGACGCCAGCGGGAGCCTTTGAGCTCGCGCGAGCCGAAGACCAGCGCGCCCATGCAGGATCCGACGGCCAGCATGGCGAGCTGCACGCCGAGCACGGAGTCGAGGTGCAGCGATTTCATGACGGCGGTCATGGATGTATCGAACGCGGTGAACGCCATGTTGAACACGATGAACACGGCGAGGAGCGGCAGCACACCCGCATAGGTGAGCACGTTGCGTTTCCTGCGGTCGCGATCGCCCGTCTTGAGCCGATCCAAATCGAAACGGTCCGCGGAAACCGCGGCACCAGCGGCACCGCCGGCCGCCAATCGCACGTCAGCATCGTCCGTATCGGCCGCGACGACCGTGATTTCGCGCAATACCGGCGGTTGAGTGTCACGCAATACGAAGAACACGGCACCGCCGAACGCGCAGGCGAGGGTCGGCACGAACAGCTGTGATACGGGATGCACGGACGCGGCCAGGAAAGCCGCCAGAATCGGCCCGAAGATGAACACGATCTCGTCGATGGCGGATTCGAGCGCATACGCGGTGTTGAGCAGGTCCTCCTTGTCGGCGCGGTCGAGCACGTACGCCCAACGGGTGCGCACAAGCGCGCCGAACGAGAACTGCGTCATGCCCATGACCACGGCAAGCACGAACAGCAGCGGAATCGGCACGCGCATCAGCGCGGCGAACGCGAAGCCCAGCATGACGATGATCTGCACCGTCAGGATCACCGGACCGACCTTGCGCTGGCCGAACCGGTCGAACAGGCGCGCGTACAGCGGCGTGACCGCGGCGGTGGCGAGCACGTACGCGGCGCTCATCACGCCGGCGATCGTCCAATTGTCGTACATGTGGTTGAGCGCGAGCACGATACCGAGGCCCATCATGGACATCGGCAGTCGCGCGATGGCTCCGGACACGCAGAACGCCTTCGTGCCGGGAATGCGGAAAAGCTGCGCGTATGGCGATTGCGTTTTCTGCGATTCGTGCGGTTCGTGCGATTGCGATTGCGGTTTCGCGCCCGTCACGCCGTCACCTTTCCCCGGTAGATGAACATGTCGTCGAACAGTGGCGGCACTTCGCCGTCGGCACTGCCGCCGAGCCGGGCGACCGTCTCGCTTGCCGTGCGGTGCGCGATGCAGTCCAACCCCTTGTGGTCGTAGAAGCTCACGTCGCAGTCGGAATCGGTGTGCAGGTAGAACGCGGGCACGTCCCATGCGGCGAAATGCTCCTGCATGCGTCTCCAAAGCCGCCCGCCCACACCGTGGCCGCGCACGTCGGGGTTGACGATGAACAGTTCCAGCTCGCCCATGGTGGTTTCGTTGGCGCGCCCTTCGCGTTCCAGATCGAGTTCCACCGAGAAGCCGGATTTCAGCGCCGCCATATGCTTGGCGGCCTCCGGATCGGCGTCGATGCGGCGTTCCAAGGCCTTCATTTCCTCGCCGACTTCGATTTCGTCGAGCTGCGGCGCCTCGCCGGCGACGCGGATGAACGTGACGCCCGCGAGTGTGCCGTCGGCGGCGAACGCGCCGTTGGCGAACGTGGTCGGCAGCAGGTAGTGCAGCACGAAATATCGGGAGATCAGCCGCGACATGTCCGCGCCGACCTTGTCCACATCCTGCGGCCAGGTACGGTCGAACAGGTCGACCACCGCGTCCAGATCGCCCCAGCCGATGGGACGGAAGACGATTGCCGATGCGTTGTTTGTTCCGGCACCCATGCCGGCGTTCGGGATTGCGGTTGCGCTGTTCGCAGCCATATCAAACACTCCTTAACTGTCGTTGCGTCCGGCATGTGCGCCCGCCCACACATGCTGCACGAGGGTAGCGGCGTTCCTCCACAACGCTGCCTGCATAGCGGTTTCTCCCGCAGGCAGGCCGGAAAGCGCCGCTCCCCCGCTTTCTTCGGTCAAGGAGCCATTGCGCACCGGCACTAGTCGTTGTCGGATTGCTGCGGAATTCCGTAGCTCAACTCGGCAAGGATCTCTTCTTCTGTTTTGTCGAGGGCGTCAAGCTCCCGATCGGCCTCGTGAGGCTCACTCACATAGTAGAGACAGGCGTCGATTGCATCCAACGGCACCCCTTCCATCGCCGCGAGCAGCAGGCGGTACAGGTCGAGCTGTGCGAGCTTCTCCTTGATTTCGTCCGGTTTGCGTGGTTTTACGCCGGTTTTCCAATCGACCACGGTGTAGCGTTTCGTCTCGTCCGTTTCGTCGAGACCGCCGAAGAACACCGCGTCGAGTTTGCCGTTGACGATGGTGCCGAGCTGGGACATGTCGACAACGAGCTGGCGTTCCGCCCATGCTGGACGTCGTTTTGCCCACGGCGAAGCGACGAGACGACGCTGCCAAGCGGCCAGTTTCCGTTCGTCTCGCAATCGGGCGTCCTGCGATGGTGCGTCCTGCGATTGCACGCCGCCGTTGTCCGCGTCGACTTGCGTATCACCTATCAATGCGATCAGTTCCGCACGCGACTGCGCGGCCATACCGGCAGCACCTTCCGTACCGCCGATGCCGTCGACGTCCGCATCCGCCATGATGAAACGCTCAGCCCATGCGTGGAACCGCGTGCCGAGCTGTGCCACCGGCGAGGCGACGTGCGGAATCGGACGGACCAGACCACGCCAGTAGGCGCGGGAGTCACGCTCGCCCATGGAGCCGGCGCGCGCTTGCAGCGAGGTGACGTTTTGGCGGCCGGCAGCAAGGATACGTTCGCCTTTGGCACGCACGGCCTCGTCGAAGGCGTCCTGCGATTCGCCTGCGTCAGCCACGTCCGGTTCCGGCATGAGATGTTCGTCGGCGACGAGCAGTTTGGCGAGACGCAGCAGTGAGTTTCCGGTTTCCGGCGATGGCGTGGCGGATTCATCGGCAACGTCGCCCTGCGTTCCCGTGGATTCAGCGATATTCGGTTCGTCGGATTCGACGGCACGTACCTGTTCGGCCGCGGCACGCAGCTTGTCGGCGACATCGGCGCTCAGATCGCACGGCCAAGGCAAAGTATGGTCGTCCGAGACCGGTTCGAGCGGCGTGTTCCACGCATCGCCCACCACGGCATTCTCGAAATCGCGGGCGTGTTCGCCTACGAAATAGCCGTCGGGCAGGTCAAGTCCCAGCGTGTGCGGGGAGCCGTCCACATCGTCGGACAGGTTGTCCGGTTCGCGTACCGCGGTGACGATTCCGTTCATCGAATCGCGCGTCTCCAGCCAGAAATTCGACGGCGCGGCGCTTTTCTTTCCCTCCGCCAGGCGGGAGTCGCGGCTCGTCTCGTTGCATCCGCTGTATACGAGCAGCGCCTCGTAGCGGGCGCGCGTCAACGCCACGTAGGCGAGACGGCGTTCGTCGGCGTGCAGTCGGCGGCCGTATTCCTCCTGTTGCGTCAGGTACAGGCTTGCCGGATCCATTCCTTCCATATCGTCGACGGCCATGGTTCGCAAGGTGCCGAACACCTCGTCGTCGATCACTTCCGCATCGTCCAATCCGTCGAGCGATTCCACGGGATTGCCCCCGATGGGCGCGTCGTGCGGGAATCGTGGCAGGATATCCGCGTCGGCGCGCACCGGAACCGGCACCGCGGACGGGTCTTCCAGCCAAGTGTGGGCTTTTTCGAAGTATTCCGGCGGCTCCCATACGCCGTCGCGCCGACCGCCCGGATGGTCTTCGTCCGTTTTGACGCTCAGGTGGTCGCCTTGACTGGACGGGAAGGTGCCGTCGCGCATGCCGACCACGGCCACGGCGTCCCATTCCAGGCCTTTCGACTGGTGCACGGTCATGAGCACCACATCGACGGGGGTATCTGGTGCGGTGGCGTTGTCGTCGGACGCGTCACGCAGCGAATCCACCCACGAGATGAACGCGCGCAGGCTTGGCGTGCCCTGCGCGGCGATTTCCTGCAAGTAAGTGTCCACCAGAGACAACATCGCGTCGAGTGACGAAGCGGCATGCGATGTGGCACGATTGCCGGCATCCGGATGCCGCATCCGTTCGGCGAGCAGCAGGTCGATGTCCAGTCCGAGCGCGGTGATGGCCGTGCGTACCACTTCCGGCAACGGATGGCCGGCCGTGCGCTGCACCTGTTGGATGACGCGACCGGCGTGGATGACGCTCGCGGCTCCCGTACGGCTCAATACGCCGTCGACGAGGTGCCGCAGATCGCCGCGCAGCAGCACGTCGATCAGGAAGACGGCGTTGGGCACTTGGTCGCGGTAGGCGCGCACGGTGGCGCGGATGTCGGCGTCGGACGGATTCGCATCCGCCTCCACGATGCCGGCCGACACGAGCGCGCGGTAGCGTTGCGCGGTGTTGAGCCGTTCGGCGATGCCGGCGAGCGCCTGCAGATCGTCGGCGGACAGACCGAATCGTGGCGTGGCGAGCAGCCGCATGAGCGCGGCGCTGTCGGTGTGGTCGCATACGACGTGCAGCAGGGCGAGGATGTCTTTGATTTCGGGACGTTCCAGGAGTGCGGCCTGGCCGACGACGAGTGTGGTGAGGCCGGCTTGTTCCAGTGCGTCCTCGTAGGCTGGCATCTGCGTTTTGGAGCGGAACAGGAGCGCCACGTGCGGACGGTTGTCTTTGGCTCCGTCGGCGAGCTCGTTTTCGGTTGGCGTGTGCAGTGCGATCGCTTGTTTGGCGAAGCGTACGATGGCGTCGATCTCCTGGCCGAATGTGGCGTAGCCGAGCACGCCGAGCGTACCTTCGGGGGCATTGTCGATGTTGGCGAGCGGGGGCACGTCCACTTCGCGCATAAGCGAGCTGCCGCGACGTCTGGCGGGCAGGCGCAATGGTTTCGTCAGATTGTTGGCCGCTTCGAGCACCATGCGCGAGTTACGTCGGGTGACGGTCAGCGTGTAGGGCTTGTCGGTGGCGTCGTGGCCGAAGTCGTGTTGCAGCATGCGGAATGCGCCTGGGCTGGCTCCTCGCCATGCGTAGATCGATTGGAAGGGGTCGCCGACGGCGTTCACCGCGCTGCGATGGGTGGAATCGGCGTGGAACAGTGCGGTCAGGAGGGCCGCCTGCGTGGTGGAGGTGTCTTGGTATTCGTCAAGCAGCACGTGCGTGTAGCGTTTGCGGTAGGTGGCTCCGATGGAGGGGAATCGGGTGACGAGTTGGAATGCGGCGATGGTGAAGTCGCTGAATTCGGCCATGTTGAGGGCGCGTTTTTCGGCGTGGTAGTCGGCCACGAGGTCGAGTAGCAGGTCGCGTTTGCGGGCCGTGCCGGCCAACTTCGCGGTGTTGTGGACGCACAGTTGGTGGCATTGGGCGCGGTATTCGCGTTTGCGCGCTTCGAAGGCGGTGTCGGATTCCTTTTTCTTCTGTTTCGGAGCCTTGCCCACTTTCGGCTCGTCATCGGGAACGTCCTCGTCTTCAAGCGCTTTGGCCACTTGCGCCACGAACGCCTTATCCCATGCGCGCACGCGTTCCACGGCTTCGTCGAAGCTGGTGCAGTCGCTGCCGATCATGGCTCCTGCGATGGCGTTGGATAGGGTGAACACGTTGCCGGCGATGGTGGAGAATTTGCCGAGTTCGTCGCCGCCTTGGTCGAAGGCCATGAGCTGGTCCATGTGCTTGTCGAGCACGGTGTGGATGAGCTGCAGCGCTCCGGCTTCGCTCAATGGCTGCGTGTTTTGGTCGAAGCCGACGAGCAGGCCGTATTGGCGCACGATGGTTTGGAAGAACGCGTCATAGGTGGAGACTTCCGGTTTGAGGAAGGCGACGCGTGTACCGCGTCCGGCTTGGTTGCGTGTCACGGCAGCGGAGACGCGCGAAAGCAGTTCGGAGGCGGCTTTGCGTGTGAAGGTCAGGCCCAGAATCTTCTCGGGACTGATGCCCTGGTCGATGAGGGTGATGATGCGGCGGGTCATGGTGTAGGTTTTGCCGGAGCCGGCGCCCGCCACCACGACCACGTCCTCGTATGAGGGGGCTTGGATGACGGCGGCCTGTTCCGGACTGTCGGTGAATTTCGGCGTGGCGGCCGGCACAGTGCCCATCGCATCGCCCTTTGCTGTGGCCCCGTTCGTTGACATGCTTCCGTTCATACCGTTACTCCCGTTCATGCCACGGTCCTTTCGAATACGGTGTTCTGCTCGCCTTGGCAGGCCGGGCAGACCCCACTGCCGTACGTTCTGCAGTATCCGACGTGTTCCACGGTCGGACGCGCGGTGATGCGGGTGGCCCGGCTCGCCGCGGCCGCATAGAAGACGCGGGCGATCATGGTCAGCGACCATACCGTCATCTTCGACCGCGATTCCAGAAGTTGCTTCCAATGTTCTTCGCTGACCTGCGCCGGCCGTTCGACGTCGTCGAGGCCGCTGGTGAAGACGCTGGCCATTTTGGGCACGTATTTGCGGGGTATGAAATCGCCCGCGTTGATGCTTCCGCCGGCGAACAGCGCCTGCTGGTGGTACGCTTCGTCGCCTTGCCCTTTGCGTGGCGCGGGTGCCGCGTATTCCATGACGTGGAACAGGGCGCTTTGGGTGATGTCCGGCATGGCTGCGATCGCCTGCGCGCCGCGTTTTCCGCCGTGTTCCGGGAATGCGAGGCCCAGCTGGTAGCAGACGAGCTGCAGGTCGCTGAACAGGGAGCGTCCGTTTGGCACTTTGCCGGTTTTGTAGTCGATCAGCCGTACCTGTTCGCGGCCGTCTGCGGTACGGCGGTGTTCAAGACGGTCGATTCTGCCCGACAGGCGTACGGTGAGCCGGTCGCTCATGCCGGTTTCCGGCCAGCCGCCGACGAGCGCGCCCATGATGGCGATGAGTTCGTCGCGGGAAATCGGAGCGTTGCCGTCGATGGCGTTGTAGGCGTCGAGGATGTCGTCGAAGTCGAATCGCGCGGCGAACTGCCGTTCCGCTTCGGCATGGTCCAATGTTCCCACGGTGATGGTTTCGGTGTTGTTCGACGGGTATCCCGTACGGTTCGACTTGACGAAATATGTGGCGATGTTGCGCAATGCGACCGATGCTTTCGCGTCCTTGCCGAGCGCCTTGTACCGTTCCTCGGGGTCGTCGATGGCGTTGAGGTCGCCACGTAGGGTCTTGTATCGGCTGATCATCCATTGGGCGATTTCGTCGATGTTGTCCTCGTCGCTTACCGCGGTGTGGTTTTGGGGCAGGTCGAGGCCGGCTTCGGTGGCCTGTTGCGCGACGGCGTGGATGAGCGAGCCGAAGCTGGTGGCCGCGCTGCCCATGCGTGGGCCGGCGAAACGGTTCTCCAGCATCCAGCACACCGGGCACGCCCACAAACTGTCCACGGCGGATGGAGAAAGGGTGACCACGTCGGATTGGCCGTCTGTTTTTTCGATGGATTCCGGTTGTTCGATAAGCTTCGCCTTGTCGGCATGCTCCGTTTTTCCGTCAGATTCCATCTTGCCGTCGATTTCCGTCATATCGTCGGCTCCCGCATGTTCCGTAAGGAACGCCCAATTGTCGGGATTCGCGGCGGCGATGCCATGCGATGCCAACAACGCCAAGGCTTGCGCGGCATCGCGCGCTTGGGGGGAATCGGCCGGCGCATGGGCCAGCACGCTTCGCGCGGCGGCGACCAGGCCACGTGGGTCGGCCTCCAGTCCCGCGTATTCGCCGGCCTCGCCGACCGCCGTGTACACGCGTGTTTCCGCATCGGCATCCCGGTCGCGGTCGAACCATTCCGGCAGGTAGCCGTAGAGGAAGTCGGACGGCACATGGTCTTCGTTGAGGACCGCGCTTACCGTCACGCGCTCATCGGCGCGGGTGAGCGCCACAAGGAGGCTTTTCTGTTCGGAGGCGAGCACCGCGGCGAGCTGCGCGTTTTCGCGGCCTGCGGAAGTGACGATGTCGTCGGACAGTCGTCCATGCAGCATGATGTCGGCGAGTTCCTCCCCGCCGAACAGGGTGTTGCGCGGTGAGAGGTTCGGCCATTGGCCTTGTTGGAACGCAGGCATGAATACTAGTTTCCAATGTTTTCCGGCAGCTCCGGCGGGCGTGGTGAGCGTCACGGCCTGATCGATCGGCGCGGTGTGCGCCAGGGAATCGGCTTCGATGGCGAGCGCGCGGACCTGTTCGATGAACGCGTCGATGGTGTGCGCTGCCGTCACGCCGTTCGATTCGCCGCCGGACGCGTAGCTGAACAGGCGCATCGCGGTGTCGAGCCGGTCGTTGGCCGCGCGGCCTTCGGCGTTGTTGCGCAACGCCGTTTTCTGCCAGATTTCGGCTTTGCCGAACGCCTGCCATGCACAGTCGAGCATGTATTGCGGTTCGTGGGATGTCAGGCATGCCTCCGACCGCAGGGTATCGTCGAGCGTTTTCCACAGGCGTGCGAAGGCTTGCGCTTGGGGGTCTTTGCGGCCCAGTACGGAGGCGATCGCGTCGAGCACGCGGTCGGTGTCGCCTTCCAATAGCAGGATGTACAGCGCGTTCATGCCGAAGGATGGTTCGTCCGCATCCCCAGCGGCACGCTCTCCCGTCATCAGCCGGTCGTCGGTGTCGATTGCCGGCAGGCCCATGCCGGCAGCGTTTTCCGCGTCCGACGCCGATGCCGCCGCGCGTGCGGTGTGGAAGGCTTCGACGTAATCGTTCCAATCGTCGATCAGCTGTGGCAGCAGCGCGCGTCCGGACGTGTCGGACGTGGTCGGATCGGCTGTATCGTCATGCAAAACCGTGGCCAGCGAGCCGAGCGCGTTCATCGCCGATTCGACCACGCACAGCCGAGCCAGACGTTCGCCGGGGGTGGTGATCAGCGGCGAGTTCATGATTGATGCGACGCGTGAGCGCACGTATGCGCCGGCCGTGTCGAGGTTCATGGACGAGGTGGCGATGCCTTGCCGTTTCAGTTCGGCCAGTTCGATCATGGAGAACAGGCCCTGCACGAACGGCTCGTCCTTGAGGGGGCGGGTCACGCTCGAATAGCGTACGGGCACGCCGTCGGCGCGTAGCCGTTCGCCGAACGTGCGCACGGTGGCGTTGTCGTGGGCGATCACGGCCATGTCGTTCCAGTCGCGGCCGTGTTCGAGATGTTCGGTTTTGATTTTCCACACCACGTCGTCGAGTTCTTCGACGGTGGAACGGTACATCGCGGCTTCAAGACTGCCGTCGTGCGTCTCCGGCATGGCGATGGCCGGCATTTTGCCGGGACGGTTCGCCAGCGCGTCGTCGGTCGATTCCGTGCTGGCGATGGTCAGGCTCACGCGGCTCGCCACCGCGGCCAGGTCCGTGCCTTCGGCCATATGGGACGGTTCCAGCCGTACCAGTCGCGCGCCCAATCGCGATTGCGCCATGTTGAACAGATATTCGGGGTACGATCCGCGGAACGTCTGCACCGCCTCGTCGGGGTTGCCGACGAGCAGCAGTCGCACGCCACGGTTGCGCAATGCGGTGAGAAAGTCGAAGCCGGCGAGTGTGGCGTCCTGGAAATCGTCGACGATGACGAGTTTCGGCAGGTCGGACGTTTCGGCTTCGTTCACGGCGGCCGCGGCGTCGATCATGAGCTGCGAGGCGTCGAGACGGTATTGGTCCGGATATGCCTCGTTGATGGCCTGGTTGTATTCGGCGCGCAGCGCGAAGGCGAGCCGCCATTGCACGCGCAGTCGTTCGCGTCGTTCGTCAAGCGTGCCGTGCTCGTCGGCAGCGCGGGCGATCAGCGCGTCTTCGAGTTCCGGTTTCGCGCCGATCTCGTTCATGCGGGCAAGCATGTCGCGCAGCTGGTTGGCGAAGGCGTCGGTGGCGTCGTCCACCACCATGCCCGACCAGTCGGCGACCACGAAGTAGGTGCGCAATAGCGCGCAGGTGGAGCATTCGTCGCCGTGCTCGGCATGTTCGGCATGCTTGGCGAGCACGCGGCGGATGACCACGTCCTGTTCGGCCCCGTTGAGCAGTTTCGGCAGGGGTTGTCCGGCATGCGATCGCACGGCGGTCATGATGCGGAACGCGACGGCTGGCAGGGTGGTGACGGGGCGTGCCTGCGAGATCGCGGACAGTTCGCGGATCACGGTGTCGCCGAGCCGGTCGGCCACCTGTCTGCCGGAGACCGTCATCACGGCGTACGCGTCGCCATGCCGCTTCATCGCGGCGACCAGCATGTCCAGCGCGAACCGGGTCTTGCCGCTGCGGGGTGCCCCCGCAACCAATGTCGCGCCATCGAGATCGTCCACATCCATCATGTCTCCCCAGCTTAGCCGAACGGTCCGGCCACGAATCGCATATCATCGTCCGAAGCCGTCCTGAAAACGTCATCGTGGACACCGCCATCTTTATATATGGACATCGATACCCTCTACAAAGTTTTTCGGACACCGCCACCAATAAGATTGACTAGCGGCGCAGCCCGGGAAGGTTCAACAGCGAACAGACGGCCTGCCCATGACGACGAGTACAGTCGAAGCATAGACGCAACGCACGGAACCGGGCAGGAACTACAAGAAAGAGGAAGCATGGAAGCCTCAAGGAGCATTCCCCCTCAGATTCCCGGCTACACACTGATCAAACGGCTGGGCTCCGGTTCCGAAGCCGACGTGTACCTGTACCAGCAGCTTTCCCCGGCCCGTCAGGTGGCCATCAAAATCAGCAAGAACACGCTCGACCCACGTGCCGCGGTCCGCTTCCGTTCCGAAGCGAATTTCATGGGGCAGATCTCCACACACCCCTACATTCTTTCCGTCTATGAGAACGGCGTGACCGTCAACGGGCGCGGCTACACCGTGTTCGAATACGCTCCGGGCGGCAATTACAAGACGTTCCTCGAGCATGGCCGTCTCACCGCCGACCAGATGCTCACCGTCGGTATCGATCTGGCGAGCGCGCTGTTCACCGCGCATCGCAAAGGCATCATCCATCGAGACATCAAGCCCAGCAATATTCTCATCAACGCGCACAATATGCCCATGCTCGCCGATTTCGGCATCGCCGGGTCCGTCTATGGGCGTCCGGGTGTCGGCTTCACCATCGCGTGGGCCGCGCCGGAGGTGCTTGCCCAAGGCGGTGGCGGCAATGAATCGTCCGATATCTATTCGCTTGGCGCCACGCTGTTCGCCATGCTGATCGGCCAATCGCCGTACGAGTATTTCTACGCCGATGTGCTGGGCGATTCCCAACGGCAGGTGCGGGCCGAACGGCTCAAGTCCGTCATTCTCAACAATCCGCTGCCCAAGCTCAACCGTCCCGACGTGCCGGCCGAAGTGGAACGGGTGTTGCGTAAGGCCTTGAGCCGTACGCCCGAGGATCGTTACTATTCCGCGTTGGAGTTCGCGCGCGACATGCAGCGCGTGCAACAGGCCTTGTATGGCCGTGCCGTGCAGACCACCGTCGAGGGTGTGCCGGATTATCCGCAGAACATGTACGCGCAGACTTCCGCATTCGACCAGTCCGCCCCGGTTGCGAAACAGCATGCCCGGTGGGCGAAGCCGTTGGCCGTCACGGTTGCTGCGGCGGCCGCCGTGGTCGTGATGGCGTTGGCGTTCGTCACCGTCGTCATGCCGAATATGGATGCGGCTTCCGACAACAGCAAGGTGCAGGTGCAGAACCATGGCGCCCAGAACCATGCCGAGGACGATCCCGATTCGGCGATCACGTCGGGCAGTGTGCCGAGCGTGCAGGATCTTACGGGCGAATACACCGCCGACGGCAAAGTGCGGTTCACGTGGGTCAATCCTTCTCCGAAGGATGGCGATTCGTACGCGTGGTCGCTGGTCGGCGATTCGGGAACCGACCCGAACGCGCAGGGCACCACCACGGAGTCGACGCGTATCGAAATCGATCCGGCCGACGGCGCGCAGACGTGCGTGCAGGTGAGTCTGGTTCGCGCGGACCGGCAGATGTCCGAGAATCCCATGATCGCGTGCGCGGCCAAGCCGTGAGTTTGCGGCCGGATGCGGGTGACATGAACCGATACGAACCAATACAGCCCGGCATGCATGCGGGCAAACAGGTAGGCGCATGCGGTCGGATGCGCGGTCAAGCAAAGTTTGGGCACAATCAGGGAAGAGCCAGTCGATGAGCAAGCATAGGAACGCCGAGAACCAGTCGGCGCAATCGTACGAACGGCAGTTGCGATTCGGGTCGATGCTGCGCAAGCTGCTGCCTTCCGGCAGTCGCCGGTGGATCACGCCGATCGTCATGCTGCTGCTGTTGCTGGGCATCGTCGCCGGAGCCGTCATCGTCAGTTCGGTGACGCAACGTCACGTGCAGCTCGACGATGGCACCGTGTGGGTCACTTCGCTCAAGGACCGCAAGGCCGCCCGTTTCAACGTGCGCAACCGGGACGCCGACGCGGGCGTCGCCTCCACTGCGGCCCGGTTCGACGTGGCCCAGCATGATGGCTCCACCGTGATCTCCGAAGGTACGAAGGCCAGCAACATCGAGGCCTCCACCGTCAGCGAAAGCGGCAACACCACCATCAAATCGGATATGCGGACCGTCGTCGGAGGCAACACCGCGGCGTTCATCAACGTCAAGACGGGCAATGTGTGGGTCGGGTCCGCCGATGATGTGAAATCCATGAATCCGACCACCGATTCGCCGAAGATGAAGCTGGGGTCGGGTGGCCGTATCGCGGTGACGCATGACGGTGTCGTCTACGGCTACCGCACGTCCGACGGCGCGGTGCTCAGTGTCGACGGACCTCAGGGAACACCCGGCAAGGATGCGACGATCAAGGGCGCCACGAATGTCGAATCGTTCACCGTGGTCGGCAAGACGCCGGTCGTAGCCGGTGCCGGCAAGGTGTTCTGGCCGAAGGGCAGCGCGGATATCGGCCTGCAGGGTCAGGCGACGTTGCAGGCGCCGTCCACGGATGGCAGGCAGACTGGCTGGGTGGCGGTTTCCACGCCGCGGGGCATCGCCATGGTCGATTTGGGCAGCAAAAAGGTCACGCAGCTGCCGAATGCCGGCAAGGGCGATGCCGCGCAGCCGGTGTCCACCAATGGCTGCGTGTTCGCCGCGTGGGCGCAGAAGGCCAACAATTACATCAGGGTGTGCGCGGCGAACGACAAGGACGCACAGTTTTCCTCGTTGGAAGATGTCAATCCCACCTCGCAGCTCGTGTTCCGCACCAACCATCGTCTGGTGGTGCTCAACGACGTGGTCAACGGCAATGTGTGGAATCCGCAGGAGTCCACCAAGGTCATCAAAATCCAGTGGAACAAGGTGGAGACCAAGCAGTCGAAGCAACAGCAGCAGAACAACGACAGCGCCAACAACCAGCATAATTTCAGCAAGAACTGTTCGGCGCAGTCGGGGCAGATCAAGGCCGTGGACGATTCGTTCGGCGCGCGCGTGGGATCGCAGCAGATTCTCGACGTGTTGCGCAACGACGAGCAGACCGACTGTTCCGTGCTGCGCATCACGTCGGTGAGCGCTCCGGATGGCGCGAACATCACTGTCTCCCCCGTGTATGACGGCCGGTATCTGCAGCTCGACGCCTCCGGTGCCGCCGCGGGCAACGTGTCCTTCAGCTATGAGATTTCCGACGGGCGCGGGCAGACGTCCAGCGCCACCGTGTCGCTCACGCTGGCCGGCGGCGACGACCATGCGCCGCTGCAGAGCGACACTCCGCCGGAAATCGACGTGGAGCAGGGTGCTTCGTACACCGCGAACGCGTTGGGCAGCTTCTCCGACCCCGACGGCGATCCGCTGACCTTGGTGTCGGCATCGCCGCAGAACACCGATCAGGTGACGGTGTCCACGCGAGCCGACGGACAATTGGTCTTCAACGCCGGTTCGATGTCGTCCGGCAGGGCGGGCATCGAGGTCACGGTGTCCGACGGCCAGCAGACCGGCATCGGCATGATCTACTTCTCCGTGAAGCCGGCGAACACGCTGGGCGCGGTCATCGACCCCGTGGTCAAACAGACCACGCCCGACACCCGCACCACCATCGCGCTCAAACCGTACGTGCACGGCACGTCCGTCGAACCGGCCGAATTGACCGCGGTGGAGACGCCGTCCGGCGCGGCCACCACCATGAACGCCACCGACATGTCGATCACGTTCACCGCCTCCAATCCCGGCACCTACTATGTGCCGTACACCATCACGCAGGGTTCCATTCCGTCGACCGGTCTGGCTCGTGTGGAGGTGCAGGCGGTGGCCGGAGACGCCGCCAAGCCAATCGCGGCGAACGACGTGGCGCTGCTAGGTGCGGACAATACCGCGATCGTGGAGCCGCTTGCCAACGACGTCGACCCGATGGGCGGCGTGCTGTCGGTGACCAGCGTCACCGCGGACGCGCAAAGCGGCATCAAAACCGGTGTGGTGAGCAACAAGCGCGTCTATATCACCGCGCGTCAGGTGCCTACCGAGCCGGTGCGGATCTCCTACACCGTGGCCAACGCGGCCGGATCGTCGACCGGCGTCATCGTCCTGCAGCCGCCGGCGCTGACCACGTCGAATTCCGTGCCGAAGGCCGAGAACATCACCACACAGGTGCGCACCGAAGGCATCGTGTCCGTGGACGTGCTCGACCATGTCACGTATTCCGACGGCACCACGGTGAGCCTGCAGAACGATTTGCAGTATGACAAGAACACGTTCAAGGGTCTGGTGTTCGTGTCCGGCGACACCGTGCGCTATCAGGCCACCAGACAAACCGGCTCCTTCCCCGTCACCTACACGGTGAAGGACAATCTCGGCAACGCGGCCTCGGCCACCATCACCATCAACGTGCATCAGAAGGACGCGTCCAACAAGGCGGCTCCGACACCGTCCGACGTCGAGGCGCAGGTGGCGGCCGGTCAGAAGGTGCAGATTCCGATCACGCTCACCGGCATCGACGCTGACGGCGATGACGTGCAGCTGCTCGGCTTGGGCAACAAAGCGCCGAAACTGGGCCGTATCAGCGAGGTGGGCGCCACGTATCTGGTGTATGAGGCGTATGCCGATTCGTCCGGAACGGACACGTTCTCCTACGCCGTGGAGGATTGGACCGGTCAGAGGGCCACCGCGCAGGTGCGTGTGGGCGTGTTCAAATCCGGAGCCGATTCGGGTGTGTACGCGCGCGACGACGAGATCACGCTGCGTCCGAACACCGCGGCCACCGTGCCGGTGGCGCAGAACGACATTTCCGGGGACAATACTGATCTGACCGTGTCCAAGGACGTGGAATCGCAAGGCATCGGCGGCATTCAGGTCGTTGACAACATGCTGTCGTTCACCACGCCGAAGCAGGCGGGCACGTATTACGTGGTCTACACCGTCAAGGACAAGGCTGGCCTGTCCGATTCGGCGACGTTGACGGTGAATGTCGACGAGAACGCCGCCATCGACCCGCCGACCGCGTACGATTACCGTGTTCCGGCCGCCGCCACGATCGACAAGAAATCCGTGGACGTGGACGTTTCGCAGTGGATTGCCAATCCGTCCGGCACCGCCGACGAGCTTCAGGTGGGCGTGGATCCTTCCGCGACCGACCATGCGCATGTCAAGGGCGGCAAGGATTCCACCATCATCACCGTTGATCTGACCGACGAGGCGCGCGCGGTGCCGTACACCGTCACGAACACGACGTACGGCATCACGTCCACCGCGTTCATCCAAGTGCCCGCATATGGCGTGTTTCCGCCGGTTCTGCGTCCGAAGGCGCCGGCGTTGAAGGTCAATGCGCGTGAGACCATCACCATCAACATCGCCGACTACGTGCGTGTGGGCGCGGGCAAGACCGCGTATGTGGACGGCGCCGATTCGGTGAGCGCCACGAAGGCCGCGGACGGCGACCTGTACGTCAACGACCAGACGTTGAGGTTCACCGCGCCGAAGGATTACGCGGGTCCCGCGTCCATCACCTTCACCGCGGTGGACGGCAAGCGAGACAAGAACGACAAGGTGAAGATCGTCAATTCGGCGGTGCTCACGCTTCCGATCACGGTGATCGGACGTGAGGTTCCGCCGCCGACGTTCTCGTCCTCCACCGTCGATGTGGTGGCCGGCGAGAAGGCCACTACCATCGATCTGACGGCGCTGACCCATTCGGCGTCGGGCCTGTACGAGGATGAGAAGCAGTACTCGTATTCCGGCGGCGTGAATTCCGGCAGTGTGGATGCCAGAGTGTCTCCCTCCGGCACGTTGACCGTGTCCGCGGACAAGACGGCCACGCCGGGCACCACGGTGAGCGTGCCCGTCTCGATCAAATATGCGAAAGGTACGGTGAGCGCCGGTATGACCGTGCGCGTCACCGCGTCCAACAGGCCGCTCGCCCGTGTCACCGAGAAGACCGTGAAAATCAAGGCCGGTTCCAGCGAGCAGGTGAATCTGCTGTCCGACGCGTACAATCCGTTCCCCGACACTCCGCTGACGGTGACCGGATGTACATCCGACGGCGCGTCGAAGCTGACGGTGGATTGCCCGTCCAACGGCGTGGTGTTCATCAGGGCGGCTTCCGACATCGGCGCGAGCACCAACAAGGTGGTCGTCACCGTGCGCGACGCCACCAAAACAAAGGAACGTGAGGTGACCGGCACCATCAGCGTTTCGGTGATGGACAAGCCTGATGCGCCGCTGCTTTCCGCGGTGTCCGGCGACCCGCAGGATGGTGCCGTGAATCTGAGCTGGACGGCCGGTTCGGCCAACGGCAGCCCGATCACCGAATACAAGGTGATGTGGGGCGGAGACGCGTCCGGCGAGCGCTCGTGCGGGCAGAAAACCTCCTGTCTCATCGACGGGTTGAAGAACGGCAAGACCTACTCGTTCAAGGTGCAGGCCAGGAACGAGGTCGGCTGGTCCAAGGATTCCAACGCCGTCGAGGGCACGCCGGACAAGCTGCCTGATGCGCCGACGGATGTGACGGCCAGTGTGAAGGGCAACACGGTGAGCGTCACGTGGAAGGCTCCGGACGGCAATTTCTCGTCGGTGGACAATTACGAGGTGACTTTGTCCGGCAGGAACGCGCCTTCCAAGCAGACGACAAATTCCACCGGAATCGATTTTGTTTTCGATAACAACGCGATTTCCGACGGCGACTCGTACACGGCTACGGTACGCGCCCACAACAAGGTGAATTGGAGCCAACCGTCCAAGGCGTCCGACGCGGTCAAGCCGTGGGGCAAGCCCGATGCGCCGAAGATCTCCGTGACGAACGACGACACCACGGGAACCGTCACCGTCGAATCCGTGGGCAACACCCGCAACGCGGGATGCAAGGCCGTCGAGATTTCCGGAGATGTCAGCGCAAACATCGACGGATGTTCCGGATCCTACGATTTCAAGATTCCGGATCATGATCTCAACACCAGGGAATACACCATCAAGGCGGCGGTGGTCGGCAAGGAGAAAACGACCAGCGACGATTCGACCGTGCGTTTCACACCGAAATACGCGGTGAAGGCGCCCGAATCGGTCAGCGTCAAGGGGCATGACGACGTGTGCGTAGTCAGTTGGAAGGAGAACGGCCACGCCGACGGGTTCACGGTGAGCGCGGACGGACTCGGCTCCTACCATGCCGGCGCTTCCGAACGATCGCACGATTTCCCGCTCAAGGAATGGCAGTCCTGTTCCTCGGGTTCCGTCACGCAGCATTTCAATGGCGCGGCAAGCACCTCCAAGTCCGGCAGGGCCGATCCGGCATACGTCCGCAAGGTGAAGGCCGCCGTCAAGGCGCCGATGCTGACGTGGGACGCCAATGATCCGAACATCATCAAGGTCAGCGGCGGATCGGTGAACATGTACGGCCAGCCCGGCAAAACCGTGATCACCTTCACCGCGGACGGCAAATCCTATGACGTCGCCTGGGCATTGGGCTCCGACAAACTGAACGTCAAGGATGTGCTGCCGACCGGAGCCGATTACGCGTGGAAGGCGAAGGTGGTGGGCACCGACACCGCGCTCAACAACGAGGACAATGGCGGCACACTGCTGGACCATGACAGGTACAAGGCTCCCACGCCGAAACCCGAACCGTCGGAACCTTCAGAACCATCAAAACCGTCGGAACCATCGGATTCTGACGCGTCCACGGAAGGCGAAGCGGCCACGCGGAATGACCGGCCTGTGGCATCCTCCATCGCCCTGTCCACCGTCGACGGCGCATCCAAGCCTTGGATCCGCGGCCTGGCCTACTACGCCAGATGGTGAAACGGACGATCACAGCAATCGCAAACACAACGAACCATCCACACGAGCAACACAACAAGCAAGGAGCAACCCATGAGCAACGATTTCGATGACGCCACCCAGTTGGGTTCCATCGGCCATAATCCAAGCGTTCCCAGCCAACCCGGCCAGCAGCAGCCGGCGTTCCACACGCCGAATCTGCCGGAGCAGCCGCAAGCCGATGAGGATCCGGAGGGCACGCTGCTGAGCGCGCACGGCACCACCCAACCGGCGTTGCCGCAACAGTCCGCCCCGGCAACACCGAACCAGCCGCGGTTCCGTCAGCCGATGCCGCAGAACCTTCGCCAACCGGCCGCCAATCCGGCAGTCGCAATGCCCGCGCAGCAGCCCGTCCAGCCAACCCAACCCGTCCAGCCCAGCCAGCCTGTACAGCCCAGCCAGCCTGTACAGCCCGTCAAACAATCCCAGCCGGTCGTCGACACGTCCATGATGACCGCACCCAGCAAAGACATCACCGAATTCCATGAGAAGTTCGCCAAGCTCGTAGACAACGTCTCCCAGGTCGTGGTCGGCAAGGAAGCACCCATCCGCCAATGCGCCACAGCCATGGTGGTCGGCGGGCACATCCTGCTCGAAGACAACCCGGGCACCGGCAAAACCCAGCTGGCGCGAGGCCTTGCCAACTCCATCGACATGTCGTTCAAACGTATCCAGTTCACCCCGGACCTGCTGCCGTCCGACGTGGTCGGCGTCACCTACTACGACCAGAAGCGCGGCGAATTCGAATACCGCGAAGGCCCGATCTTCGCGTCCATCGTGCTCGCCGACGAAATCAACCGCGCCTCACCGAAAACACAGTCCGCACTGCTCGAAGTCATGGAAGAGCAGAAGGTCACCGTCGACGGCGTCACCCACCCGGTGCCGCAGCCGTTCATGGTCATCGCCACCCAGAACCCGATCGAACAGCTCGGCACCTACAAGCTGCCGGAAGCGCAGATGGACCGTTTCCTCATCAAAACCACCATCGGCTATCCAAGCCACGACGTGAGCGTCAACATCCTGAAACAGGTCAACGTCACCGACCGCGCCGCCACCGTGCATCCGGTGCTCACCGGCGAAGACGTGCTGCGCATGCGCAACATCAGCGAAACCGTGCATCTCGACGACGCGATCCTCGAATACATCGTGCGACTGGTGGAAGCCACCCGCCACAACGAACGCATCCAAGTCGGCTCCTCCATGCGAGGCGCGCTCGCCTTGACCCGCTGCGCGCGCGTATGGGCCGCCTCCGACAACCGCGGCTACGTAGTGCCCGACGACGTCAAAAACCTCGCCGTACCCGTGCTCGCGCACCGCATCACCCTCACCGCCGAAGCCACCTTCGCCGGAAACACCCCCGAACAGATGATCGGCCAGATCCTCGAAGACGTGCCGGCCCCGACCCTGGGCGCCAACGCCTGAAACACAATCCACCCCGGCATACGCACCACACAATCCGAAAGGTCAAGGAATGCGGCATTCGCACACAGTGCAGCGCAGACGGACCATCCAACGATCCCTACGCCGCCTCAAACATCGCATCAAGCGACTGGCCACCTCATACGTGTCGCCGCTTGGCTGGGCGGTGGCGGCGCTCGCCGTCGCCTCGCTGGTGGCGTTCGTCCTGCTGGGGTGGCATGAGCTGCTGGCCATGGCGGTGGTGTTCGCGGTCATGCTGGCCGCGGCGGTCATGCTTTCCCTTGGCAACACCTCGTTCCAAGCCACCATCGACGTGTCCAGCAGACGCGTCACGGTGTCAGACACGGTGAAAGTCGACGTCTACGTGGACAATCCAGGCCGCACCCCCACCACGTCGGCGCGCGGCGACCTGCCCATCGGAGACAACCACGAACGGTTCGCCATTCCCATGCTCGCCGCAGGCCAGTCACGCCAGACGACCGTGGAATTCACCGCCGTCAGCCGCGCGGTGCTGCCCATCGGCCCGCTATCCATCCGCAAAGGCGACCCGTTCGGTCTGATCCGCCACGAAAAGAAACTCGTGGACCAGATCAACGTGTTCATTCATCCGCAGACCGTGCTGCTCAGCACCCTGAACGCCGGCATTCCACGCGATCTGGAAGGCCAGCCAAGCGGCGAAATCGTCGACGACGACCTCGACTTCTACGGCCTGCGCGAATACGAGCCCGGCGATGACGTGCGCAACGTGCATTGGCTCAGCTCCGCGAAAACCGGATCGCTTATGATCCGCCAATACGAAGCCACCCGCCGTACCGACACCGCTCTGACCATCAGCGTGAACCCGGATGATTACATCGATTCCCAGGAATTCGAACTGGCCGTATCCGTCCACGCCTCCATCGGCGTGCAATGCCTGCAGCAGAACCGGCCAGTCACCGCGCATGCCGGCTCCACGCACGCCATTCCGCGCAACGCCACGGAATTTCTCGATGGCTGCAGCGGCATCGACCCTGACATCGACGACAATCCCAACCTCGCGCAAACCACTCTCGAACATGCCCCCGACGCATCCTTCTACTTCTTCACCGTCGGCAGGCTCAAAACCATCGACGACATCAAACACATGGTCCTCGCACTCCCCCGCTCCGCAACCTGCGTGGTGCTTCAAGCCGCAACCGGCCAACCGCGCGCCATCAAACGCTACTCTGACTTCACCTTGGCAACCGTGGGAGACCTCAACGACCTCCCCATGATCATGGGGGTGCTGGCATGAGCACCACATTCACCAACACCGGCAATTTCACCGGCAACCTCACCGGCACAGGCACCAACTCCGCCAACACCAACACTGGCATGGCGACCGGCACAGGCACCGGCTCATGGGCGGACTCCACCCACTCCGTCATCTGGATGTCCCGCAGCGGCAAGTCCCCAGCCATGCCCAACACCAACCAGCCACACGCCGCGCAATACGCAAGCCTCACGGTCGCCGCCCTGCTGACCATCGCCGCAGCCAGCAACCTCATCGACGTATACGGCTCCGCCCTGTCTTGGACGAGCGCCGCAATCCCCGCCACCATCATCGGCTCGCTCGTGGCGCTTGCCGGTCTCGTTCCCGCGTTGCGCCTGTGGTGGCAGATGCTGTTCATGGCGTGTGCGCAGCTGGTGGTCGGCCCGGTCATCTTCCTGAATGGCACCACCATCGCCCATGTCATTCCCACATTGCGCACGTTGACGCAAGGGTGGATGCGGATGCTCGGCTCGTTCAAATACCTGCTGGCCATCGACCCGCCGACCGGCACCGGCGACGGCTCGCTGCTCGCCGTGTGGACGATCTGCCTGTGGGCCGCGCTGCTGGCCGGTATCTTCGCGGTTGCGGAGGATGGCCGGCTTACGATGGTCGCGGTCGTTCCCGTCGTGGCGAATCTCGCGATCTGCGCGCTGCTTGGCACGTCGAGCGGCTTCTACCGTATGGCGATCGGCACGATTATGGCGGTCGTGCTGGTGGTTTGGGTCAGCGCGCGTTGGAAACTGTTGGAATTGGGCCGTTGGCTCAGTTCCGTAGTCATCGTGCTGCTGGCTTCGGCTGTGGCGATCGGCGGATGCTTGGTGGTCGGGCAAAACCGCACCATTCTGCGCGACCATTATGATCCGCCGCTGAGCCCGTACGATTACACCAGCCCGTTGAGCGGCATGCGTTCGTATATCAAGAACCATAAGGACGATGTGCTGCTGACCGTCGACGATCTGCCGGCCGGTTCCACGGTGCGTTTGGCGGTTATGGACCGTTTCGACGGCAATGTGTGGAACCTGTCCGATTCCACCATGGCTTCGGATTCCTCCAACTACCATCGTGTGGGCGATTCCATCACAAACAACGCCACCGGCAAGCGGTTCACCGCGAAATTCACGGTCGATGACGGTTTGAGCGACTATTGGCTGCCGATGGCCGGCGCGGCTTCCAGCGTGAAGTTCGCCACATCGTCGGACGCCGATTCGTTCTACTACAACACCGACACCATGTCGGCGATCTACCCTTCGCGCACCTCTCCGGGATTGTCCTATACGGAAACCGGCGTCATTCCGCGGACGCCGACGGATAAGGAGATCGCCAAGGCGAATGCTTCCTCCATCAGCCAGCCCAAGGCGGAGGATGTGCCCGATTGCGTGGATAAGCTGGCCACCGCGATTGCGGGCGGCCAGTCCAAGGGCGGCGAGGCCGCGCAGGCTCTTGCCGACAAGCTCAGGGAATCCGGCTGGTTCTCCCATGGTTTGAATGGCGATTACCCGTCCAGAGCCGGTCACGGCAACTATCGCATCGACCAGCTGCTCGCCGGCAGTGCGATGGTCGGAGACAGCGAGCAATACGCTTCCGCGATGGCGCTTATGGCCCGCAGTCTCGGCCTGCCGAGCCGCGTGGTGCTGGGCTTCCTGCCGAAGAACGACGAGGGCGAGATCAGTGACAGCCGCACCGAGAAGCATGGCAAAACCACCACCACGAAATTCACCGGCAACGATGTGACCGCTTGGGTGGAGATCAAGCTGGACGGTTACGGATGGGTGGCGTTCTACCCGACACCGAAGGAAACGAAGGTTCCCGACGAGAACCAGAATCTCACTCCGCCCAATCCGCAGACCTTGGTGCGTCAGCCTCCGGTGCCGCTTACCGATCCGCTGCGTGACGACAACCAAGCCAAGGGCAAAACGTCGCTTGGCGGCAGCATGGCCGACGAGACGCCGACGAGCCTGTTCTGGCAGCGTTTCGGCAGAATCGTCAGAAAAGTCGCCATCTACGGCAGCCCTCTGTGGACGGTGCTCATCGTCTGCGGCCTGCTGCTCGCCATCAAGGCGATCGCCCTGGCTCGGGCGCGCAGGCATGGCAGCGCATCGCAACGCGTCGCTGCCGGATGGCAGGCGGTCGCGGCGCTTGCCCGGCAAAGCGGCCTTGACGTCCAAGGCACCAGAAACGAGCAGGCGCAGGCCATCGCCGAACAGATGGGCTTCGAAGCCGATACACTGCTCGAGCTGGGCAGGGAGGCTGATTACGCGGCCTTCTCCGGAGGCGATATCACGCAGGAGCATGCGGAACGCTACTGGCATGACATCGCCGAAGAACGAAAGTTCATGCTCGGCTCGCTGCCGACGTTCCGCAGGTGGCGGGCGAAACTATCGCTTGCGGACGTGTTCCACTTCCGGAAAATCCGCTTGCGGAAAATCGGTGTGAAAGGGCGGGACTCATGAACGTCAAACATATTGAGGTCGGTCTGAACAGCAATATCGGCTTGCGTAGGAAAGACAACCAGGACAGCGCCTGCGCAGGCAACGGCGTGTATGTGGTGTGCGACGGCATGGGTGGCGGCAAGGGCGGCAAGCAGGCCAGTTCCGATGTTGCGGAACGGTTCGCGCGTTTGGCCGAACTGCCGACGCGCGATCTTGACGCGATTGACGAAACGCTGATCCTTGCCCAGCAGGAGGTGCTCCGTCTGGGTGAGCAGCTCGGCGGCGTTGCGGGCACTACCATCAGCGGCGTGCTGCTGCCGACGCGTGTCGGCGATGACGCGATATGTTCCGACGAACGGTGTTACATCGTCAATGTGGGCGATTCCCGCACGTACCATATGCGCGCCGACGGCAATGGCGCGTGGCTGGCGGATTCGCTGACGTGCATCACCCGCGACCATTCGGAACGGCAGAACGCCATCGATTCGGGGCAGATGCTGCCCGATGAGGCGAGCCGTTGCATTCCGCGCAACATCATCACGCAATGTGTCGGCGCGCCTGCCGGCATCCAGCCTGACTGGTACGCCGCGCGTGCGGACGGACGGTTCATCATCTGTTCCGATGGGCTGCATGCGCAGATCGGCCGTGAGCAGCTTGCCGAGATCGCGGCGACGCACGCCGACCCGCAGATGGCCGCGGACATGCTGGTACATGCCGCGCTGAACGCCGGTGGCCGCGACAACATCACCGTCATCGTGGTGGACATGCGTTCCGATATGCCGTGCGACGAGGATTGGAACGTCAGCAAGATCGGCGATGACGAGGATATCGACGATGTGCTGGACGGTACGTTGCAAACGTTACGAGTCATTCAATAAGATGGTTACAGACCACGAGACAAGGAGATCATGATGGTCGATTTCGATGCCGCGGTGGCGGCCGTGCAGGATCCGAACGCCGATCCCGTGTTCCTGGCGAAAATCGCGTACGAGAATCCGGAATTCGGTGCGAATGTCGTTGCCAATCCGCGAGCGTACCCGGGTCTGAAGCGTTGGGTCGCCGAATTCGGCGATGAGCGCGCCCGCCAGCAGCTGGTGGCGATGGGCTGGCCGGTTCCGCAAAATGGCGTGCAGCCGCATCTGATTGCCGAGCCGACGGCCCAGCCAATGGCCGAACCGGTTGCCGAACAGGTCCAGCCGGAACAGCAGTATCAGCCGGCAGTGGCGGAACAGTTCCAGCAGGAGCAGCAGTATCAGCCGGAACAGCCGGTGAACCAGCAATACGGTCAGGACGCTGCCTATGCGGCGTCCAACGAGGCTTCGACCGAGTATGTCGACCCATACATGAATCCCGCCGATTTGTCCGAAGTGGCCGATTATTCATCGAGCCAGCCGCAGAACGAACCGGAACAGCAGTATGCCGAACAGCAGTATGCCGCGGCCCAGGAATCGCCGGCAGACGCGGGGTTCACCGCGGAACTGGCCATGACCACCACCGATCAGATGTTGATGGCCCGTATCGCCAGCGAAGCGCCGGAGCTTCGTCCGTGTCTTGCGCGCAATCCGTACATCTATCCGGAATTGCTTGCCTGGCTTGGCCAGTTGAACGATTCGGCCATCAACGCGGCCATTCGTCTGCGCCAGCAGTGAGCTAACGCCGATTATCAGACCATTTGAAACATAAGGGGTTGTCGCGGGAATCTCCGTGACAACCCCTTATCGTCTTACCGCTAACCGTCCGCGCCGACGCTGTCAACACAAATCGTCAACGCAGTCCGTCAGCGTAATCGTGTCTTCACTGACAAACGCCCTCACTGTTTGCGGAATTGGAAGAACTGGTCGCCGATACGCACCGTGCATGGCGCCTCCAGCTGCATCGGCTTGTGTTCCACTTTGGTTTCGACATCGTCTTGGATGATGTACGTGCCGTTGAGCGAACCGTAATCCTCTATCCACAGCGTGCCATCCTGGTCGAAGCTGATCGCCGCATGGTTGCGTGAGATTGTGCGCGTCGGATCCTCCAGCTTGACCGATTTGGCGCCGGCGGGCACTTCGGCCGAAGGCTTGCGGCCAAGGAGCACGCCCATATCCACGATCACCTGCTGTCCGGTCTGCTCGTTGTCCAGCACGTACGTGTGCTTCGGCTGCTTCATGGTGAAGGCTTCGGAAAGCACGGTGCCGTCCCAGTCGATATCGTCCTCGTCCGAAACGGCAGCGTCGCCCTTCGCAACGGAAACATCCTGCATATCGTGGTCGTCCGATTCGTTCTGTGCGGCGAGCCGTTCGCGTGTTTCCAAGGAATCGGCGGCATTGTCGACGGGTTCGGCTGTGGGTTGCGCCATCACCGTGACGTCATCGTCATACCACCCTGGTTCGGGCGGCGGCGGGTAAGGTAGAAAACTCATATTCCCATTGTAGAAAGGTGACGTCCATGCCGTCTGACGATACTCATTCTGCAATACGATGCTCGCATATTCCATCTCAAAATATTATGCCGTAACTCGTCAAAAGAGACGGACACGTCGATGTTTCCCTCCGTGTTCACGGATTCGACATTCAAAAAAAGGAAAAAGGATAAGAAGGACTTTTCTCATGGCGAACACTCCTCCGTATGGTCAACCGCAGAATGGGCAACCGCAGTATAACCAGCCTCCGCAGCCGCAGGCGCCAAACTACAGTCAGCCACAGCCGGGCGGGCCTCAATACGGACAACCGCAACCGCCAAAGCCCGGCAACTTTCCTTCCCAGCAAGCCGGCGCCGCGGCCAAAAATAAGCCGCCGGTCGCCATTATCATCGGCGCGGTGGCCGCAGTCGTCGTCATCGCGCTGGCAGCGGTGTTCTTCCTTACGAATCGCGTCAGCCGTTCCGATTACGAGGAAGCGCTGGTCCAAACGCAGGCGTTGGAAAGCAGCTATACAGCCATCAATGAGGAATTCAGCTCGGCGGCGAGCGCAACGGACAACGATTCATCCTCCGCTTATGACGAGGGCAAGAAGAAGTTGAAGACCTTCAAGCAGGACAGCGACAAGCTGGCTGCCATGAAGGCCGTGAAGAAAGACAAGGACGTCAAGGAGAAGTACGAGACGTTCGAGCAGGACCGTGCGAAATACGAGAGGTACATGAACGATCTGGCCCAGACCATGCCCGCGCTCATGAAGATGACGCATACCTGCACGAAGCTGCCGAAATTCGACTCCGCCGACATGTCTTCGTACTATCGCGATCTTTCCAAGGCGCTCGAAAGCTGTGCCGCCGACGCCGGCGATCTGGCCAAGGTTCCCATCAAGTCCTATGCCGAGTATGGCGCGGATATGCAGGAAAGCGTCAGCAAGAAGAAGGACATTGTGGATCAGATGGCCGATCTGAATCTCAACGATATCGAGTATGGGTCCGCCGATTACGAAAAGCTTCAGGATCTTCATGCGAAGATGTCCGACATCGATTCGCCGACCCTGGATCAGTCCGATTTGCAAAAGGCCGCGAAGGAGGCCGATCTCAGCGGTTCGTTGAAGGATCTGGAAACCACGCTTTCGGAGAAGATCAAGTAACGTCAAAAGACGACTGCGGAACCCTCCCCCGCGATTAATCCACAACCTCGCAATCCCACGACATATAGATATGGCGAAAGGCGGAATCGACCGGTATTGGTCGGTTCCGCCTTTCGCTATGTCAGATGATTCGTCTGTCGACTATCGTGAGGGGGAATCTCACAGGGTGTCGCCCAGATCGGTCTGGCCGCCGTTGTCGTCCAGGAAGTCATCCGGGTTGAAGTCATCGCCCAGCTTCAGGTCGCCGAAGTCGATGTTGGAGAAGTCCACATCGGACAGGTCGGTGTCGCCGAAGGAGCTGTCGGTGCCTTCGCCGCCCAAACCGAAGTTCGGGTAGATGGTGTCGCGGATGGCCTTGTCGGGCTCCACCGTGGCATTGCGGTAACGGGCGAGGCCGGTACCTGCCGGGATAAGCTTACCGATGATGACGTTCTCCTTGAGGCCCTTCAGGTCATCGACCTTCTGGTTCAGGGCGGCTTCGGTGAGCACGCGGGTGGTCTCCTGGAAGGAGGCCGCGGACAGCCAGGAATCGGTGGCCAGCGAAGCCTTGGTGATGCCCATCAGCTCCGGACGGCCGGCGGCCGGCTTGCCACCGTTCTTCACGGCTTCCATGTTGGCGGCCTTGAAGCGTGCCTTGTCCACGAGTTCGCCCGGCAGCAGGTCGGTGTCGCCGGAGTCGATCACGGTGATGCGACGCAGCATCTGGTGCACGATGACCTCGATGTGCTTGTCGTGGATATCCACGCCCTGGGAGCGGTACACGGTGTGCACTTCCTCCACAATGTTCACCTGTGCGGCGCGCGGACCGAGGATGCGCAGGATCTTCTTCGGGTCGACGGAGCCTTCGATGAGCTGGGTGCCGGCTTCGACATGGTCGCCGTCCTTGACCAGCATCGGCGCACGACGGGTCACCGGGTAGACGATCGGCTCGACGGAGTCGTCGTCCGGCTTCAGGGTGACCTGACGGCCGCGCTCGGTGTCTTCCACCTTGACCACGCCGGCGAACTCCGCGATCGGAGCCTCGCCCTTCGGGGTACGGGCTTCGAAAAGCTCGGTGACACGCGGAAGACCCTGGGTGATATCGGAAGCGGAAGCGACGCCGCCGGAGTGGAAGGAACGCAGCGTCAGCTGGGTACCAGGCTCACCGATGGACTGTGCTGCCACGATGCCGACGGCCTCGCCGACGTCCACCAGCTTGTTGGTGGCCAGGGACCAGCCGTAGCACTTGGCGCACACGCCACGCTTGGATTCGCAGGTCAGCACGGAACGGGCCTTGACCTCTTCCACGCCGTGGGCAACGAGATCGTTGAGCACGTCCATGGACAGGGCGTCGCCGGCCTTGTACAGCACGGTCTCGCCGTCGGCCGGGTCGATGACGTCGGCCGCGAGCAGACGGGAGTACGGGCCACCGTCGGCGGCCTTGACCAGGTGCAGGTTGCCTTCGGCATCGCGTTCGCCGACCTTCATGGTCAGGCCGCGCTTGGTGCCGCAGTCCTCCTCGCGCACGATCACGTCCTGGGAGACGTCCACCAGACGACGGGTCAGGTAGCCAGACTCTGCGGTACGCAGTGCGG
>OBIU01000140.1_pt1 | contig 42969 bp, 29 predicted proteins | sample 1519871 | NCBI WGS metagenome assembly OBIU01 (sample SAMN04209229, study PRJEB22552) | human gut metagenome | biome: gut; material: feces | host: Homo sapiens | place: USA: Oklahoma
GGGCGCCCGCCGCCGGCTGCCCGGCTGCACGGACGCCCCGACCGAGCCCCGACCCCGGCGGCCCAGCGGCCCCGGCCCCGTCCCCGGCTGCGTCCCGCCCCCGTCCCACCCGTTCACCCTACCCGAAGGAACGCCATGATCCCTGCGGTTGAATTCGCCAACGTATCCAAGCGCTTCGCCAACGCCTCCGCCCCCGCGCTCGACCACGTGAACCTGGCCATCGCCCCCGGCGAGCTCGTCTGCGTGCTGGGTACCTCGGGCGGCGGCAAGACCACGCTGGTGAAGTGCATCAACCGCCTGCACGAGGTGGACGAGGGCCGCGTGCTGGTCCACGGCGAGGACGTCGCCGCGATGGACCCGGTCGAGCTGCGCCGCCGCATCGGCTACGTGATCCAGCAATCGGGCCTGTTCCCGCACATGACCGTCGCCCAGAACATCGCCTGCGTGCCCAAGATCCTCAAATGGGATCGCGAGCGCATCGACGCGCGCGTGGAGGAGCTGCTGCGCCTGGTCCATCTTGACCCGTCCGAGTTCCGCGACCGCTATCCCGCCCAGCTCTCGGGCGGCCAGCAGCAGCGCGTGGGCCTCGCCCGCGGCCTGGCGGCGAAGCCCGACCTCATGCTGCTCGACGAACCCTTCGGCGCCGTGGACGCCATCACGCGCAAGAGCCTGCAAGACGAGCTGCTGCGCATCCACGCGGAGAGCGGCGGCACCTTCGTGTTCGTGACCCACGACGTCGCCGAAGCCTGCCGGCTCGCCACGAAGATACTGGTCATGGATGCGGGCCGCGTCCAGCAATACGGAACGCCCGAGGAGCTCCGCGCGGCGCCGGCGACGCCGTTCGTGGCCGAGCTGTTCGGCAGCGGCTCCCACGCGTGCCGCGACGCGGCGTCCGCTCCCGAGCAGACGGGCAGGCGCCCCTGATGGAAACGATCTCCTACTTCCTCTCCCATCTCGACCTCTTCACCGAGGCCACGCTCGAGCACGCAGGGCTGGTGCTCGTCACGCTCGCCCTCGCCATCGTCATCGCCGCCGCCATCACGCTCGCCTGCCTGCGCTCGCGCCGCGCCGGGTCGGTCGTGGTCGAGCTGCTGGGAGCGTTCTACTCCATCCCCAGCATCGCGCTGTTCGCGCTCCTCATCCCCCTCACCGGCCTGGGCGAGACCTCGGCCGTCATCGTCATGGTGGCGTATTGCCAGTTCATCCTCGTCCGAAACGCGCTCGAGGGGCTTAACGGGGTCGACCCCGCCGTCCTCGAGGCGGCGCGCGGCATGGGGATGTCGCCCGCGCAGGCCATGCTCCGCGTTCGCCTGCCGCTCGCGGCGCCCGCCATCGTCGCGGGCATCCGCATGGCCGCCATCTCGTGCGTGGGCATCGCCACGGTCGCCGCGACGATCAACGCCGGCGGTCTGGGAGCCGTGCTCTTCAGCGGCCTGCGCACGCTCAACGTGCCGAAGATCCTCGGCGGCACCGTCTGCTGCGCCGCGCTCGCCCTTGGCATCGACGGCCTGCTGCGCCTCGTCGAGCACCGTCTCACAGCCTACCGGCGGATCCGCTAGCTGGCGCCCGCACCCGCTGCAACGCCCCCGCATACCGCTTTTTAACTGCGCATTTCCCGCAGTTCGTCCGCATGTCGATTCTTTTGGCGTTCTTGTGCGCTTCGCCTCTCCACGCCGAAGGTCCCCGCAACGGGTAAACTGCCAAGATATGCCCTGATTACGATCGAAGTCGAAGGCAAGGGAGGCATCTATGGCGGCCACGCCCCATAACGATACGAAAGACCCGGAGGTTCCCGGGACTCCCGAGCACGGGCGCGCGGCGCGCGCATCCGAGCGCGTCGCGCCCAAGATCTCCGTCGGCGACCGCAGCTCCGCACGCGACCAGCAGGCGGACAGCTCCTCGATGAAGCAGGTGCGGACCACCTTCATCTTCCTCGCCTTCGTCGCCGTCGCCTACGGCGCGTACCTCGTGCTGAGCGGGCAGGTCGACGACTTCTTCCGCGCGCTCGCGGGCGTCGACCCCAAGTGGATCGTCGCCGGCATCATCTGCTTCCTGTTCTACTACGTCTTCGGCATCCTCGCCTACGCCGCCATCGTCGTGGTCGACCACGACTCCCCCGTAGGCTTCCGCGACCTCATGAGCGTCGAGGCATCGGGCGTGTTCTTCATGCGCCTCACCCCCGGCGGCGCGGGCGTGATACCCTCGCAGATCTACCGGCTCACGCGCGCCGGCCTCCCCCTGGCGGACGCCTCCGCCCTGCAGTTCGTGCGCTTCACCCTCTACGAGGCGGGCGAGGGCATCTTCGCCGCGATCATGCTGCTGTTCTGCGGCGGCTACTTCCTCGACACCTTCGCCGACGTCACCATCCTCGGGCTCAACGTCACCTTCATCGGCATCTTCATGTTCGGCTTCAAGTTCATCCAGGTGGGCGGCGTGCTGCTGCTCTGTCTGCTCCCCGGCCCCATCCAGAAGCTCGGGACCTTCGGCCTCAAGCTGGGCCGCACCCTGCATATCCTGAACGAAGAGCGCTACGAGAAGTACCTCGACGTGGTGAACACCCAGGTCGCCTCGTTCTCCCAGGCGTTCCGCGCTGCGGCTTCCCAGTGGCACGTGCTGCCCGTGGTCGAGCTGCTCACCCTGCTGCAGCTGGGATGCATGTACGCGCTCCCCTACTTCGTCCTGCGCTCCTTCGGCCTCGAGGCCGACCTGCTCATCTGCCTCGCCTCGGGCTCCATGGTCGAGCTGTTGGTGAACGCCATCCCGCTGCCCGGCGGCGCGGGCGGCGCCGAGGTGGGCTTCACCTACCTCTTCCAGAACATGTTCGGCTGGCACCTCTCCGCCGGCCTGGTGATCTGGCGCAGCGTCGAGTACCTGCTGCCCGTCCTCATCGCCGCGCCCTGCATGGGCATGCGCTCGACCACGGGCGAGAGCATCTACAACCGCTGGACCCGCCGCATGGGCAACGTCAAGCACGTGGCGCACGGCAACTTCAGCGGCATCAAGAAGCCCGCGGGCATCGCCTACAGCCCCGCCGCGAAGAAGGCGAAGTCGCCGGCCGCGAAGGGCGGCGGCATCACCGTGCGGGTCCCGGCGCGCAGGCAGTCGGCGGGCCGGGAGCGCGACGACGCGGCGCCGCGCGAGTAGCGCGGGCCCCTTTCGTACCCATGGGGTTTCCGTCAGTCCCATATTTCGGCCCATTCACCGATATATCCTCCCATCTTCGCGGTAAACTATAAGGGCATGTCGTGTTACTACAACAGAGAGGAGAGGCATGCAGTACTCATCTGAAGTGGAGAACATGTGCCCCGTCGCCAAGGGCGCATACCACGGCCCCGCACCCATCCCCGAGGAGGGCAAGTGGGTCAAGGCTAAGGAGATCAAGGACATCTCCGGTCTCACTCACGGTGTGGGTTGGTGCGCTCCCCAGCAGGGCGCGTGCAAGCTCACGCTCAACGTCAAGGAGGGCATCATCGAGGAGGCCCTCGTCGAGACCATCGGCTGCTCGGGCATGACCCACTCCGCCGCCATGGCTTCCGAGATCCTTCCCGGTAAGACCATCCTCGAGGCCCTCAACACCGACCTCGTCTGCGACGCCATCAACGTTGCCATGCGCGAGATCTTCAAGCAGATCGTGTACGGCCGCACCCAGACCGCATTCTCCGAGGGCGGCCTGCCCGTCGGCGCCTCCCTTGACGACCTCGGCAAGGGCCTGCGCTCCCAGGTCGGCACCATGTTCGGCACCAAGGCCAAGGGCGCTCGCTACCTCGAGCTCGCCCAGGGCTACGTCACCCGCATGGCTCTGAACGAGAACAACGAGATCATCGCGTTCGAGTTCATGAACCTCGGCAAGTTCACCGACGCCCTCAAGGCCGGCAAGACCCCCGAGGAGGCCATCGCCGGCGCCATGGGTCACTACGGCCAGTGGGAGAACGCTGCCAAGTACATCGATCCGCGCAACGACGAGGAGACCCACACGGTCGCCAACGTCTTCCCCGTCCACGAGTAGAAAGGGAGGGAAATAATGGCTGTTACCTTTGAAGGTTACGAGCGCCGCGTTGAGAAGATCAACGCCTGCCTCGCCGAGAACGGCATCGCCTCCCTCGAGGAAGCCGAGCAGATCTGCCTCGACAAGGGCGTTAACGCTCGCGAGATCGTTCACGACACCCAGTCCATCGCGTTCCAGAACGCCGAGTGGGCCTACACCCTGGGCTGCGCCCTGGCTATCAAGAAGGGCGCCAAGAGCGCTTCCGAGGCCGCTTCCCTGATCGGCGAGGGCATCCAGGCCTTCACCGTTCCGGGCTCCGTCGCCGAGGACCGCAAGGTCGGTCTGGGCCACGGCAACCTGGGCGCCATGCTCCTCTCCGAGGACACCGAGTGCTTCGCGTTCCTCGCCGGCCACGAGTCCTTCGCCGCCGCCGAGGGCGCCATCAAGCTGGCCCTCAACGCCAACAAGGCCCGCACCAAGCCGCTGCGCGTCATCCTGAACGGCCTCGGCAAGGACGCCGCTCAGATCATCGCCCGCATCAACGGCTTCACCTACGTGCAGACCGAGTTCGACTACTACACGGGCGAGCTGAAGATCGTTCAGACCATCCCCTACTCCGATGGTCCCCGTGCCGCCGTCAACTGCTACGGCGCCGACGACGTCCGCGAGGGCGTTGCCATCATGTGGCACGAGAACGTCGACATCTCGATCACCGGTAACTCCACCAACCCCACGCGCTTCCAGCACCCCACCGCTGGCACCTACAAGAAGGAGCGCCTGGAGGCTGGCAAGAAGTACTTCTCCGTCGCTTCCGGTGGCGGTACCGGCCGTACCCTGCACCCGGACAACATGGCTGCCGGCCCCGCCTCCTACGGCATGACCGACACCATGGGCCGCATGCACTCCGACGCCCAGTTCGCCGGCTCCTCCTCGGTGCCCGCGCACGTCGACATGATGGGTCTCATCGGCATGGGCAACAACCCCATGGTCGGTGCCACCGTCGCCTGCGCCGTTGCCGTCAACGCCGCTCTGAACGCCTAAGAGCGTTCCGCCTCATGCGGGCCGCTATCGCGCGCTCGCCTCTGGCTGAAGAAGGCCGTCACCTTTCAGGTGGCGGCCTTTTCGCTTTCGAAAGGGTCCGCGACGGCGTATCCACGCTGCGGCGCCTCCCCTGTGGTCGCGCCGGCGCCGCAGCCGCGTCCAAGGTCCCGCGAATCCCGAGCGCCTCGCTCCACAAAACGGCGGGAGCCGATTATCGCCCCCCGCCGCCGACGGACCGATGGGGTGCCCTGCCTAGAGCTCGGTGGCGCACTCCCCCGTCGCCATCGCGACGATGCCGCCCACGCCCTGCTCGACCATGGAGTCCACGTCCACATCGGTGTAGAAGGCGATGTGCTGGGTGAGCACCACGTTGGGGAACTGGCGCAGATAGGCCATGTTGCGGTTCGCCAGGATATCGTGGGTGCGGTTCACGTGGTAGATACCGTCTTCCTCCGCGAAGACGTCCATCGCCAGCGCCCCGATCTTCTCGCTCTCGATGCCGTCGACCAATGCTTCGACATCCATGAGCTCGCCGCGGCTCACGTTGACGAGCACCACGCCGTCGCGCATCTTGGCCAGCGCGCCCGCATCGATGATGCCGCGCGTCGCGTCCATGAGCGGCATGTGCAGCGTGATGAGGTCGCTGCTCGCATAGAGCTCGTCGAGCTCCACGTACGTCGCCAGGCCGCGCTCCTCGAGGTCGCGCGCGGGGAACGGGTCGTAGGCGAGGATCTTGCAGCCGAAGCCCGACAGGTAGTCGATGACGGCGCGGCCGATGCGCCCGGTTCCCATGACGCCCACGGTGAGGTTGCGCAGCTCGCGCCCCTGCAGACCCGCGAGCGAGTAGTCGTTGACCTGCTGGCGCCACATCGCCGGCTTGTACTTGCGCAGCGCGATGAGCATGAGCATCACCGCGAACTCCGCGACGCCGTACGGCGGATAGATCGTGTTGCACACGCGGATACCCAGTTCGCGCGCTGCTTCGATGTCGATGTGGTTGAAGCCGATGCTGCGCGTGGCCACGTAGCGAACGCCCTCGGCATGCAGCATCGCCAGCATCTGCGCATCGAGCGGGCTCTTGTTGACGATCACCACGGCCTCGGCGCCGTCGAGCGTATCGAGGTTGTCGGCGCGCAGGGTATCGCTCGTCGAGGAGAGCTCGTAGCCGGCGGGGAGCATCGCGACGGCGCGGTCGAGCGCCGCGTGCTCGTCGTCTCGCAATTCATAGAACTTGATCTTCATAAGGACCTCCAGGGACGTCCGGATATACATACGCCTGTTGTATACCCGAATGCGGCCGCGTGCGATCCGCCGCGACGGACGGCTTCCGCAAGCGATGCCCCCGGCTCGTCCCGGTCTCGAGGCTGCGCCCAATCGCGCCGCCCCGCACGCGGGGCGCCTCGTCACGCCGGCAGCCGCGCCGCCCACCAAAGGCGGCGCCTCCCCTATACTCGTCTCATCCCCCTCGAGAAAGGCCCGCACATGACCCGGCAGCACGACAGCAGGACGAATCCACATGCCGAAGGGATCGCCGTCAGCACCTGCGACGTGCTGGTCATCGGTTCCGGCATCGCCGGCATCGTCGCGGCCATCGAGGCCGGCCAAGCCGGCGCGCGCGTGGCGATAGCGAGCAAGGGCGCCCTCTTCTCGGGCTCGAGCTTCTTTCCGGGGACCTGGGGGCTCGGGCTCGTCGCACCCGAGGACGAGGCGGATGCCGCCGAGCTCGCGCAGACCATCGGCCACGTGGGCTGCGGCGTCGCCGATCCCGTGCTCGTGGAGGCCTTCGTGAACGACCTGCTTCCCGCGATTCGGTGGCTGGAGTCGCTCGGAGTCGAGCTCCAGCGCCCCAGCAGCAGCGATGCGGCGGCGCAGCAGGCGTTCATCCCCTGTTTCGACCACAAGCACCGCACCTGGCGCGGTATCACGCGCGAACCCGCCATCAAGGCCCTCGGCGCCGCGCTGCGCCGACTCGACGTCGAGGTGCTCGCGGGCTACGAGCTGCTCGACCTCGTCGACGACGTCCCGGCACTCGACGCGAGGACCCCGGTGTCCACCTGGATCGACCGCGGCGATGGCACGGGACGCAGCACCGCCGCCGGCGGAGACGGCACAACCGCGCATGGCGCGAATTCGGCAGCCCGCGGCGACCGCCCGCGGCATCGGCGCATCCGCGGCGCCCTGCTTGCCGGCGAGCAAGGGAAGGCGCTGCTGCGCGTCGACTGCGGTGCGGTCGTCATCGCGACGGGCGGCACCAGCGGCCTGTTCGCGCGGCGCCTCACGTCCGGCGACGTCCTGGGCTCCGCGCACGCCGTCGCGCTGCGCCATGGCTGCGCCCTCACCAATATCGAGTTCATGCAGATGATGCCGGGTCTGGTCTCACCCGTCAGCGGCGTGGTCTTCAACGAGAAGACGTTTCGCTACGTCGAGCCCGTGCACGCGCTGGCGGCAACGGATGAAGCCGAGCGCGTCCTCCTCGAGCTGCGCTCCAGCCACGGTCCCTTCACGTCGCGCCTCGCATCGAGGGCCGTCGACATCGCGATCGACCGCGCCGGAGAAGCCGGTTGGCAGATGAGCTACCGCCTTCCCAAGACCGATGTCCCGGAGTTCGTCGAGACCTTCGCGGCATGGCTCGAGCGCGAGCGCGGCGTCGCCCGCGATGCTCCGCTCTCGCTCGCCATGTACGCGCACGCGTCGAACGGCGGCATCCGCATCGACGCCGACGGCTGGACGGGCGTCGACGGGCTGTTCGCTTGCGGTGAGGTCACGGGCGGCATGCACGGCGCAGACCGCATCGGCGGGCTGTCGAGCGCGAACGGCATCGTCTTCGGGCGACGCGCCGGGCGATCCGCCGCACAGGCCGCGCGCGCATCCGCGCTGCGCGGGCGAGGCGCCGGAGGCGACGGCGATGGGTCGCGTTGCGGCGGCATCGGCGGGAGAGCGCCTGTGGAAGCCGGCCTCGCCCAAATAGCGGCCCAGATCACTGCAGAAGGCGCCTTCTATTCCATCCCAGGCGGAACATGTGGCATCGGTCCCGCGTTCGCCCAGGAGGCGCTCAGGCGCCTGCGCGGCATCATGCAGGCGAGCGCCATGATCAATCGATCGGATACAGGGCTGTCGGATGCGCTCGCGGCGGTCGCGGCTCTACGGGCTGGGGTCGAGCGCGAGTCGCAGCGCAACGCGGGCACGAGCGCGAACCCTGAGGCGGCCGCGCGGGGACGCGCCGATGCGCCCGGCTCCCCCACCGCCCCCGTCGACGCGCATGCGGGCGCCGTCGCCGCCCTGGCGCGCCGCGAGCGCCTTTCGAACCAGCTGCTGCTCGCCACCTGCATGCTCCAGGCCATGCGGTCGCGCCCCGAAAGCCGCGGGGCGCACCATCGCGTCGACGCCGATGCAGCCGACCCCGCGCTCGCCGCCCCTAGTTTCTCCGTGCTCGAGGCGGACAGGTCGCAGACGCCGCCTGCCGGGCAGGCGGCGCCATCGGCCCCGCGATAGCCGGCCGCCGGAAACGACCTCCACCGGCCGCCCGACGACGCGTATTCGGCTGCATGCCGGAGGCTAGCGCGCCAGCTTCACCAGGGGCCTGCGAACGAAGCGATCCGTCGCCTTGTTGAACACGAATTGGATCCCCCTAAGTACCGTGCAGTCGATCAGGGTTGCGTAGGCAAGGGAGAGCGCATAGCTCAAGAGCACCTCGGCGACCCAGATCGCGAATGCCGGGCAGGGCGAGAGCTCGGGATACGAGCCTGCGAGCACCATGTTGTTGATGAAGGGAAACACGGTGTTGATCGCCAGCATGTTGAGCAGGTAGATCGAATAGGAGCGCTTCGCGGTCCACTGCACCGCCCGGTTCAGCAGCTCATTCGATATGCGCACCCTCTCGAACAGAATGAAGATCGCGCAGGTGGCAAGCAGCCATTAATAGCTCGGATCGACCAGGTCGATATGATAGAACTTCGCCAGGAGGTCGTAGGCAAAGGAGGCGATGCCCGCCAGCACAAGGCCTACCCGCACCTTCCCCGAAAGCGCGGGCAGGCAGCGCCTGAAGAAATATCCCGCGCAAAAATACATGAGATAGGTGTTCGGAATCGGCAGGACGGGAACGATCTTGGTTGCAACGGTGACCGCGGCGGAGCACGTCTCGTTTCCCCCGACATTGAACAACCAACCCAAGCCAAGGGAGACCGCGGCCCAGGCGCTGAAGCCCAGCAGCGCGAACAGGATCCATCGGGAGGCCTTGTCGGAGAGCGCCTCGAAGAACACCCCGAGGAACGGAGCGATGATCAAGTAGGGTATCAGCGTCGGAATGAACCACCAGGGATCGATGAGCTGCGTCGCGAAGAACTTCACGAAACCGAATATGCTCAATCCGGTGAAATCGGCGGATATGGGATACAGCAGCAGTGCGAAAACAAAGAGGGGAAGAACGATCGCGCAGATCTTCTTTCGGTAGTACGCACTCAACGGCTCTTTCACGATGCGAATGGCGAAATAGCCCGAGAGCGCAAAGAATACGGGATCGCAGATGATTGCCGCGCGCGCGATCATCCCGCCCAGACGCGGGCCGAACACCGGGTCGAGAAACGCATGTGAGTGGACGAAGAACACCGCCAGCATCGACAGGGATCGCAAAAGGTCCCAATTGGTCAATCGCGTTTTTCCTGCCTCCGCCATGCTGCTCCCGATCTTCTTCCGTCGTCCCGGCCGAACTCCTGCGAACGAAGCCCGACGCACCGCTCACCTTCGAATACACCAATGATAACCGCAGCGCCCCCGTGTCGCCACAAAGGCCGGTCCGGCTTCGACGGAACCCAGACGGCGTCGAAGTGCCATGAAAGAACCCGGCCCCCGCAGCTCATGCGACGGAGACCGGGTTCGATCTATAGGCAGGTAGTTACTCCTCGGAATCGTCCGAGACACCCTTCGCGCCTGCGGCGACGGCAGCGGCACCCATGACGGCGGCGGCGCCCATCACGAACGCGGCCGGGTCACCGGTCTGGGGAAGCGAGCCGCCGGGCTTGCTCGTCGATCCGCCGGTCGATCCGCCGGTCGTACCGCCGGTCGAGCCACCGGTCGAACCGCCCGGCTGGGGCTGGGGCTGGGGCTGCGGCTGCGGCTGGGGTTCGGGCTCCGGTTCGGGCTCGGGCTGGGGCAGCCAGCTTTCCGGCTTCAGCTTCTCGTAGAACAGGCCCGTGCCGAACGGATAGACCACATGGTCCGTATCGATGACGGTCTTACCGTCGACCAGCTTCGTACCGAACACGTCGACGGGCAGCTTGCCCTGGGCGTCATGGCCGCCGAAGACGACCTCGACGCCGGCGGGGACGTTGGGACCGAAGGCGGCGTCCGGCATGAGCGCCTCGGTGGGGTCCATGCCCTTGTTGCCGTAGGCGGCGAGCACCGCGGGGGCATCCGTGTACATGGCGACGTCGTAGGGCTTGGAGATGCTCAGGACGGCGCAGGGAACGCCGGCCTCCTTCGCGGCCTGCGACACGCGGGTGGGGACGAAGGTGCTGCCCTTGGCGACCACCTCGGGGTTGAGGTTGGCAGCGGTGCCCACCTCGGAGATGACCACGACGTAGTTCGCGCCCTTGACCTTCTCGCAGATCGCGGCGGCAGCCTCGTTCATATCCTTGTAGGCGCTCGCGTAATCGATCGCCTCGTACGTGACGTCGGCCGGGATGATCTTCTCATCGATCAGGCGGCGCATGGAGAGCTCCATGCCGGGATGCTCGTTCGCCCATGCGGGGACCAGCAACACGTGCTCGCCGGACTTGGGTCGGAACGGCAACACGCCGCCCTCGTTCTTCACCACGGTCACGGCGTCGGCAGAGATCTCGCGCTCGCCCTGGCGGTTCTCGTTCGAACCGACCTGCGCCTCGGCGACCGGCAGGCACTCCTCGTAGGTGCCCGTGTTCGCGGCGTAGGAGAGGATGCCGCGGCGCTCCTTGAGCTCGAGGATGCGGCGGACCGACTCGTTCAGGCGGTCATCGGTGATCTCCTGATCCGCCTCGAGGTCGTCGATCATCTTCGCGAGCTTCTCAAGGTCGGCGGCGGTGCGCAGAACCATGGGCATGAGGGCGATGTCGACGCCGGCGAGGAAGACGCGCTTCACGGCTTCGGTCTCGCCGAAGTTCTTGGAGATGGCGTCCATGTTGAGCGCGTCGGTGACGGAAACGCCCTTGAAGCCCATCTCGGTGCGGAGGATGTCGGTCATGAAGATCTTGGAGAGCGTCGCGGGAAGCTCCATCATGACGCCCTCCTGGCCCGCGACCGGAACCTTGGTGGTCTCGATCTTGGGGTACTGGATGTGCGCGGTCATGACCATGTCCACACCCGCCTCGATGGCGGCCTTGAACGGGATGAACTCGCACGCCTCGAGCTCCTCCTTCGTCTTCTCGATGCGCGGCAGGCCCACATGCGAGTCGGTCGCGGCGTCGCCGTGACCCGGGAAGTGCTTGGCCGCAGTGGAGACGTTGTACTCCTGCATGCCCTGCATCATGGGGATGCCCAACTCGGAGACGAGCTCGGGCTTGCTCGAGATGGAGCGCAGGCCGATGACGGGATTGTTGGGGTTGTTGTTCACGTCGAGCACCGGCGCGAAGTTCACGTTGAGCTTGAGCGCGGAGAGCTCGCGACCGATGATCTCGCCGGCCATGCGCGCGTCGTCTGCGCTGCGGGTGGCGCCGACGGCCATGTTGCCGGGCAGCGCGGTACCGGAACCCAGGCGGTAGACGATGCCGCCCTCCTGGTCGATGGTGAGCAGCAGCGGGATGTCGCCGAACTGCTCCTTCGCGCTGTTGCGCAGGGCGGCATCCTGCATATCCATGGCGAGCTTGAGGGTCTGCGGGGTCTCCTTCACATTGTTGGCGAAGAGGATGACACCGCCGAAGTTGTAGCGGTCGATAGCGTCTGCGACCTCGGCGGACAGGACGGTCATGTCCTGCTCCGCGCCGTCGACGGTCCACTTGCGGAAGTCGGGCATAAGCATCTGCTCGATCTTCTGGCGGCGCGTCATGCCGGCGAGAATCTCATCGACGCTCGCTGTGGCGGCGGCGGTTTGCGCGGACGCGGCATGGGGACGCGAGGCGAGACCGAGCGTAACCGCGAGGGCTGCGGTACCGGCAAAGAGGCCGCGACGGGTGACGGCGCGATCCGTCTGCAGGTTTTGCGACATACATATCCTCCTTTGTGTTTCCACATGGTCGTATTTCGGCTCACTTTATACAAGTGGAGCGACGATACCAGCCATGCTTATGCAGAATTGCATCAGCCTCTTATTCAACTAAACGTTTTACACTTTTGGCATATCTGTATCGGCGGACGGTTGGTTTTGTACCATGAGCGAAATGTGTCGAAAGTATGTAGGATTTTCATGGCCCGCGTGCTGCGAACCAGCCCCGCTTCTGGAGTCCGATCGGATGTACGCGACCGCGAACCAGCCCCGCTTCTGGAGTCCAATCGGATGAATGCGACCGCGGCCGCCCCTGTTCCGACCGATAAGAAAAAAGCCCCTAGGGAGGGGCTGGAGATTACGTGGTGGACCGTCAGGGATTCGAACCCTGGACCTTGGGATTAAGAGTCCCCTGCTCTAGCCAGCTGAGCTAACGGTCCATCTATGTAATGAAGAGGAATGGTGGACCGTCAGGGATTCGAACCCTGGACCTTGGGATTAAGAGTCCCCTGCTCTAGCCAGCTGAGCTAACGGTCCAACTATGTCGTCTTCAAGAGGAAGCGTGGGGTGGGTAAAGGGACTCGAACCCTCGACCTACGGGACCACAACCCGTCGCTCTAGCCAACTGAGCTACACCCACCATGTCTTCACTCGCGCGAAGCGCTAGGTAATTATGCAACGTAATTCTTCGCGATGCAAGGGGGATTTTTGAAAAAGTTTTCGATACTTTTTTCGCCCCCCGATCCGAACGGAGGCGCTCCCGCCGAGACGCTCCTGGCACTCGATGAAAAACGGGCGCGACCCGCAAGGCCGCGCCCGCACCGCGATGCACAGCGCATCGATTCGTACGGCAAACGCCCGCGCCGCCCGGATGAATCGGGCGGCGCGGGCGAGCACATCCAGCTAGTAACCCAGCTCGGAATCCTTCACGCGGCCGCTGAAGATACGGTAGGAGACCACGTGGTAGACGAGGACCAGCGGAACGCCGATGGCCGCGATCACCGTCATCGCGACGAGCGACGTGTCGCTCGAAGCCGCGTTGGCGATGGTGATGGAGAACGCGGGGTCGGTGGCGGGAATCAGGTTGGGGAACAGCGTGGTCGCCATGATGCCCACCAACGCCGCGCATCCCAGACTCGAAAGCACATGCAGCCCGAGGTCGCACACCTTCGCCGAGCCGGCGTTCACCAAGACGGCCACGGTCGTCGCGACGAAGGCGAGCGCGCACAGGGCCGAGCCCGTCGTAGCCGTGATGCCCGCCGCGGAGCCGGGAACGACCTGGAGGAAGAACAGCAGCGTCACCAGAGCGAACACCGCGAGCTCCGCGAGCGCGAAGACGCGGCGCAGCTTCCCGGCGCGCTCCTGCAACCCCTCCCCCGCCGGCGCCTTGAGGGCGAGCCAGGTGGAACCCTGCAGCAGCATGTGGACCAGGCCGAGGACGCCGCACGCGAGGGCGAACGGGTTGAGGAGCGCGAAGAACGTACCCGTGTAGTCGCCATTCGCATCGAGGGGCACGCCCTGGACGATGTTGCCCACGGCGACACCGAAGAGCAGCGCGGGAACCAGGCTGCCGATGAAGAACAGCGCATCCCACAGCTTCGCCCAGGCCGCGTCGTGCCCGCGGAACTCGAGCGCCGTCGCGCGGAGGATCAAGCCGAAGAGCACCAGCATGATGGCGAGATAGAAACCGGAGAAGCTCGCCGCATAGGCGGGGGCGAACGCCGCGAAGAGCGCGCCGCCGGCGGTGAGCAGCCAGACCTCGTTACCGTCCCACACCGGACCGATCGCGCGGCGGATGATCGAGCGGTCGCGGTCATCGCGCGCGACGAACGGGTAGAGCACGCCGGCGCCCAGATCGAAGCCGTCGAGTACGAAGTAGCCGCAGATCAGCACGGCGATCAGGATGAACCACAGAATACCCAGGGCGGTCATCTACTCCACCTCCTTGGAAGCATCGGCGTCGCCGGATGCGGCGGATTCGCCGTCATCGCGGACATCGTCGCCGTCACGCGGCCCCGCAGGGGCGGCGGCGAAACTCAGCTCGGGCGCATCCTCGGATGCGGCTGCCACGGCGAGCCTGGACGGCAGGAACGCATCGGGGCCCGCCTTGATGGTCTTGGCGACCATGCGCACCCAACCCAGGAACACCACGAGGTACACCGCGAGGAACAGCCCCATGGTGATGTAGAGCTGAGCGGGCGTCACCGAAGCCGAGGCGGCGTCGACGGTCTTCAGCTCGCCGAACACGATCCACGGCTGGCGACCCAGCTCGGCGGTGATCCAGCCGAACTCGATAGCCAGGTACGGCGCGAGCCATGCGAACATGAGGATGGCCAGCGGCCAGCGCTTGTTCGCCAGCTTGCCCTTGGCAACCAGCAGCGCGACCAGCAGCGCGATGCAGATGACGCCGAACAGCGCGACCATGGCGTGGTACGACTGGAAGATGGCGTTCACGAATTCGGGGCGCTCGTCCGGCGCGAAATCGTTCAGGCCGGGATACTCGGTCGTGAAGCTCTGATCGGCCAAAAACGAGGTTCCACCGGGAATCGACAGCGCGTACGTGGTCTCGTTCTCCTCGTCCACCCAGCCGAAGAGCGACAAGGCGACGGGACCCTCCTCGTACTGGCCCTCCATCGCGGCGAGCTTGCTGGGCTGCGTGCGCGCGACGGCGAGCGCCTGCGCGTGGGCGGCGGGAAGCATGAGCACGGCGGTCACGATGCCGACGATGGCGCCGGTGCGGATGAAGACGCGGGCCGAGGCCTCGTCGCGCTTCTTCCACAGATAGTAGGCGCCGATGGCCATGCTCACGAACGCACCCAGGATGAGCAGCGCGATCACCGTATGGAAGAAGCGCTGCAGCGTGGTGTGGTTCAAAGCGGCCTCGAGGAAGCTCGTGAGCTCGGCCTTGGGGCCCGCCGCCGTGTGCACCACCGTGTAGCCCGCGGGCGTCTGCATCCAGGAGTTCGCGATGATGATCCACAGGGAGCTCAGGAGCGAACCCGCCCACACCAGCCACGAGCTCACCATGTAGAAGCGGCGCGAGACCCTGCCTTTGCCGAACAGCAGGACGCCCAGGAACACGGACTCGAGGAAGAATGCGAACAGCGCCTCGGCAGCCAGCGGCGCGCCGAAGATGTCGCCGACGAAACGGGAGTAGCCCGCCCAGTTCGTGCCGAACGAGAACTCCATGGTGATGCCGGTCGCGACGCCCACGGCGAAGGTCATGGTGAAGAGCCTCACCCAGAACGCCGCGCGCGCCTCGTCATGGGCGTCGCCCGTCCGATATGCCTTGGTCTGCATGAGGGCCACGATAAGGCCGAGACCGATGGATAGCGGCACGAACAGATAGTGGTAGATGGCCGTGAACGCAAATTGCATCCGCGCCAGACTCGCTGCATCCATGCACAATCCCCTCTCATATGCTCAAGCGGGAGGTCGCGGCACGGCGCCATCCTCGACGCCCGACCTTCCGCAAGGTTCACCTAGTATTGCTATAAGTTTAGCAGCACTATTCGCTGTGTCACAGGACCCTTCGGCAAGGGACCTGATTCACTGTACCCATTGTAAGGCGAATGCATGGAATCGGCACGTTCGCGTTGTGCGCGGCTGGCCGCGATGCGGCAAGGCCGCAGACGATGCCGCGGCCGCACCCGGGGAACGGGCCCCGCGACCCCGGATGCACGGAGACCCGATCGATCAGGCGCCGTCCGCTTGGCTCCCCCGCGCAGCCGCGCGGCGGGCTGCGAACTTGCATACAAGGCAGCGGATCGCGACGCCGAACGCGGCGCCGCAGCAATCCAGCAGCACGTCCGCGAGCTGGCCGGCGCGGCCGCTCACGAACAGCTGGATGGTCTCATCGAGCGACGGGGCGAGGACGAGGACGCCAGCCACGGCAAGAAGCGCGGCCCGTTCGCACCTGCGGCTGCCGTCGATGGCCTGGGAGACGAGCACGCCCAGCACGGCGTACTCGGTGAAATGTGCGGCCTTGCGCACCAGGAAGTTGGTGACCCATCCGTAGGGCAGGCCGAGCCCCTGCAGGAACGCGTGGACCATCTCGAGCACCGCGTGGCTGGTCTCCCCGCTCGCGGTTCCGGGAACGAGGGAGTTGCCCCAGATGAACGCAACCATCGCCAGCGACGCCAGCGCCCAGGGCCTTGAGATCGAGCGAAACGGGCGCACCTACGCCTCCACCTTCAAAGCGGGCATCGAAGCGGTGCCACCCTGAATCACGCGCAGGTATTCATGGCTGGTCCTGCGCACCCCCTGGGAGTCGACCCGATCGAGCTCCTCGCTCAGGATCTCGTTCACATGGCTGTGCATGCGCGTCGAGCGCGCCCCCTCGGCCACGGCGCGGGCGCGCGCCGGGTCGTCGATGAAGTCGGTGCGAAGCGCGTGCTTGGGACGATAGGAGCCGGCGGCGGCAACGGGAGCGGCATCCTCCTCGAGGACCGCGATCGCACGCGCCCACATCTCCTCGTGACCGGTGTAGTCGACCATGACGACCTCTTGAACCGGGGCATCGTCCCCAAAAGCCGCGGACGCCTCGTCGCCCACCCGGGCGCCTTGCGCAACAGCGGCGGCCACGGGGGCCCCGGCGGCGGGCGCAGCGGCGTCGGCAGCGGCGGCTTCGGCAGCGGCGTCGGCTGCCACCACGGCGGCGACCACGTCATCCGTCACAGCAAACACGCCCGACGGCTCATCCAGGTCGAGGTCGACCGACGTCGCCTGCATCGCGTCGCCATTCGACCCCGCCGCGAGCGCCGGCATCCCGGCCGTATGCCCGGCAGCGGCCGAAGCATCGCGCGCGTCGGCGGAAACGGAGGCGGGTCCCGCGGCGGACGCCTGCCCGGATGCCGTCGCACCGCCGGCCGCGGCGGCCGCGCGGGTCGAATCGGGGGACGACGAAGCGGCGCGGGCGAGTTCCTCGAGCGCGAGCTGGTAGATGTCCTTCGATGTGGACGCATCGCAGGATACAGGGGAATCCTCGCTGAGGAGCTGGTCGATCTCGGCCCATGCCTCGGCCTCGCTCATCGCGTCGACGGCGCGCGCGATCACCGGAACGGAATCGTCCGCGCCGCGGCGACGGAACATGCCGGTGCCGCCGTCCAGGATGCCGGTGGCGAAGAGCGACTCGTCCGAACCGACCTGCTCGGCTTCCTCCGCCTCCTCGCGCGACTCGTAAAACGCCGAGGACATCGCATAGAAGCCGATGCCGGCAAAGGCACCGAGCGCGAACGGCAGGCCCGCGGTGCGCACCACATAGTGCACGCCATCGAACGGCAGGGTCGCGGCATAAGCCGCCAGGGGCACGGCAAGGGCGAGGCCGCCGGACAATCCGATCGCAGCCGAACGATGCGTATGCTTCTGTGACGCCATGGACGAATCCTCCCGCCTCGATGTCTCTGCATGATAGACCGGTCGCCGCGCGGCGAGCAGTCCCACAACGCTCGCGAGGATAAGAGGTGGGGCGACCCGTAGGCGCCCTCCAAGCAACGGATTAATTGGTTCGTTTCATCTGCGTGTTTCCGTCGCGAACATTTACTCGCTATTATGCGAGAACATGCGGGCATTTGCAACAATCACCACAGGTAGCAATATATATTCGGACGCCTGCGGGCCTGCGTCCCTCGTTTGAAGGCGGCTTCTTTTGGGAACAAACCGTTTCAAGTGCACAACCCCGACCGCAAAAGGAAGAACCATGAAGAACATCGCTATCGTCACCGGCGCCTCGTCGGGCCTGGGACGAGAGCTTACCCGCCGCCTCGACCAGGGCGAGATGGGCGAGCTCGACGAGATCTGGGTCGTCGCGCGCCGCGCCGAGCGCCTCGAGGCCCTGCAGCGCACCTGCGCCACCCCCGTCCGCGTGCTCTGCCTCGACCTCACCCAGCAGGACTCCTTCGACGCCATCGGGGACGCGCTCGCGCAAGAAGACGACCTCAGCGTCGCGCTGCTCGTCAACAACGCGGGCTTCGGCACCTTCGGCGATTTCGCCTTGCAAGAGCAGCAGAGCGCGGGCAAGATGATGGCGCTCCTCATGCGGGCGCCCGTCGAGCTCATCTACCGGTGCCTCCCCTACATGCACGGCGGCTCCCGCATCATCAACATCGCCAGCGTCGCCGCGTTCATTCCGCAGCCGCGCCTGGCGGTCTACTCGGCATCCAAGCGCTTCCTCCTCGACCTCTCCCGCTCCCTCGACGCCGAGCTGGGATCGGTCGACATCCACGTCACCGCGGTGTGCCCCAAATTCATGAAGACGGAGTTCCTCGACGCTCCGGGCGATGCCGCATCCGCGCAGGCGATGACCGCCATCGGCTTCGAGAAGGCGCCCGACGTCGCGGACGCCGCCCTCAGGGCATCCCGCGCGGGCAAGAGCCTGTGCATCCCCTCCCTCGATATGAAGGCGCTTTACGCCGTATCGCGCGTCTGCCCCTTCAAGCTCGCTATGCGCGTCGAGAAGGCGCTCGGGATCCTGTAGTCGCCTCCGACGGCCTCGAAAAGGCTCCGGGATCTTGCAACCCGCCGCCATCGTTTCATGCGAACGCGCCCGCGAACCGCTTTCGATTCGGTTCGCGGGCGCGTTATCTATGCGCTCGTTGCGTGAGTGAACACCCGATGGCGGCAGGGTGCCGCGTGATCGGCCGGCTCCCCGCCGGGCGCCGGCATGGTCGGCCGCTCCCTACAGCGCGTCGGGATGGTCGGCCGCCTTCTTGGCGGAGCGAATCAGGAATTCCTGGTTGGAATCCGTGCCCTTCAGGCCCTTGATGAAGGCCGCGGCGGCGCGCTCGGTGTTGTTCATGCCCGCGAGGATGCGGCGGATGCCCCACACAAAGGGCTGCATGCTCTTGTCGATGAGCAGGTCCTCGTTGCGCGTGCCCGACTGGATGGGGTCGATCGCGGGGAAGACGCGGCGGTCCGCAAGGTCGCGGTCGAGCTTGAGCTCCATGTTGCCCGTTCCCTTGAACTCCTCGAAGATGACCTCGTCCATCTTGGAGCCCGTATCCACCAGCGCCGAGGCAAGGATGGTCAGCGAGCCGCCGTTCTCGATGTTGCGCGCGGCGCCCAGGAAGCGCTTGGGAGGATAGAGCGCGGCGGAATCGACGCCGCCCGACAGGATGCGGCCCGAAGCCGGGGCGGCGAGGTTGTAAGCGCGCGCGAGTCGGGTGATGGAGTCGAGCACGACCACGACGTCGCCGCCCATCTCGACCAGGCGCTTGGCGCGCTCGATGACCAGCTCCGAAACGCGGGTATGGTTGTCGGCGGGCATGTCGAACGTCGATGCGACGACGTCGCCCTTGATCGAGCGTTGCATATCGGTGACCTCTTCGGGGCGCTCGTCCACCAGCAGGCAGATGAGGTGCACCTCGGGGTTGTTCGTGGCGATCGATTGGCAGATCTTCTTGAGGATGGTGGTCTTACCCGCCTTGGGCGGCGAGACGATGAGGCCGCGCTGGCCCTTGCCGATGGGGCTCACGATGTCGATGGCGCGGCCGGTGATGGAGTCGCGGCCGTGCTCCATCTTGAGCGGCTCGTTGGGATAGATGGGCGTCAGGTCGGCGAACTTGGGACGGCGCTTCATCGACTCCGGGTCGCCGCCGTTGATGCTCGTGACCTTCGCCACGCCGGGGAACTTATCGTTCGCGCGGGAGGGGCGAAGCGTCGCGCAGATCATGTCGCCGGCACGCAGCCCCATGCCGCGAATCATGTTCGCGGGTACGAAGGCATCTTCGCGGCTGGGCATATAGCCGTGGGCGCGGATATAGCCGAACCCCTCGTGCGCGATGTCGAGGATGCCCTCGATGTCGCGGAAGCCCTCCGCGCGGGCGGCGGCGGTATACACCTCTTCGACGAGCTCCGCCTTCTTCATGCCCGCGTAGTCGATTTCGAGCTCCTTGGCCTTCTCGCGCAGCTCGGCGACCTTGTAGCCCGCGAGCTCCTCGCGCGAGAGCGTGGGCTCGGTGGGCGCATTGAGGCGGTTGTTGCGATTCTTGCGGTTGTTCTGCTGACGGTTGCCGCGCTTGTCGCCGCGGTCCCCGCCGCCCTGCCGCTGCTCGGAGCGCTCGTCGCCATGCTGGCGGTCGCGCTTGCGATCGGTATGCTGGCGCTTCGGCTTCCCTTCAGCAGCTGCGGCCTCCTTCGCCCCCGCGGCGGCATCCTCGGTCTGCTGAGGCTGCTCGGCGCGGCCCTGCTCGGCGGCGCGCTTCTCCTTCGCGGCGCGGCGGGCGCGGCCGGGACGCACGTCGGACGAGGCGCGGTCCTGCTTGGAGTCGCGCCCGTCGGGCGCCTGCTGCCCCGCATCGCTCGCAGCCCGCTCGACGTCGGCGCGCCCGTCCTCGACGCGCGCGTCGGCATCATCGCGGCGGGCCTCTGCCGCATCGCGCTGCTGCCTGCGCTCGGATGCGCTGCGGCGGCGCTTGGCAGCCGGCTTCTCGCGCTGCTGCTCGCCATCTCCGCCGTCGTTCCCCGCCGCGCGGCCCTCGGCCTCCCGGACAGGTTCGCTTTCAGATGCCTGCGCGGCACCCATCGCCGCCGCGAGCGCGGCGCGCTGCGCGGCTTCGAGGGCGGCCGCTGCGGCGCGCTCCGCCTCGACGTAGGCCTTCGGCTTCCGGCCACGGGAATGCGGACGGAGGGCCGGGTCGACCAAGGGGATGGCCGGGATCGCCACGGGAGCCTGCGCAGCCGCCAGGGCGTCGGCGGTCGCGACGGCGCGGGCGCCGGCGGCGTCAGAACGTGCCTCGTCCGCGCTGCCCGCGATGACCTCGGCGGCGCGCTTCTCGACTCGGCGCTGACGGCGCTCGACCGAGGCTTGCGAGATCTTTGCCAGGGCGCGCGCCTGGAGCGTTTCGGGCGAAAGCTCCGCCTCGGCCTGCGGGCCCTCAACCAGTTCGGACTTCTTCGCACGCGGCTTGCGGGCTCGCTTCGGGGCGGGCGCGGATTCGGCATTCACGCTCGCCGGAGCGGTCTCGGATGCAGCGGCAGCCAGCTCCGACTCGGATACGGCGGCCTTTGGCTTCCTGCCGCGGCGGCGCGGCTTGGGAGCCTCCTCGGCCGTCGGCTCGCCCTCGGTAGATGCGGAAGCCCCCTCATGGGAATCGGCGCGATTTGTCGCCGCCGCGCGATCGGCGGCGTCACCGAGCGTCTTAGGAGCGGAGGCATCCGAAGACGCTTCTGCGACGTCGGCCTTGTACTCGTCTGTCACTATGCCTGCTCAACTTTCTTCCAGTCGGCCTCAAACGATGCGATTCCCCTATCCGTCAGGGGGTGCCTGAGGCATTTCTTCAGCGTTGTAAACGGTACGGTCGCGATGTCGGCGCCCAGGAGCGCCGCCTTGGTCACATGATTCGGGGTTCGAACGGAAGCGGCAATGATCTCGATGCGGTCATCGACGTTCTTGCCGCTCCAATCGTAGTTACCCAGACACGTCACGACGTCGGCGAGCTGCGCGATACCGTCCTCGGCTATATCGTCGAAGCGGCCGATGAACGGGCTCACGTAGCGCGCCCCGGCGTTAGCCGCCAGCAGCGCCTGCGTCGCGGAGAACACCAGCGTCATATTCACCCTGACACCCTTATCTGCAAGGGCGCGGCAGGCCGCGAGGCCCGCTTCGCACACCGGGAGCTTCACCACGATGTTGGGAGCGAGCGAGGAAAGGCGCAGGCCCTCCTCGACCATGCCCTCCACCGTCGCCGCCGTTGATTCGGCCGACACCGGCAGCCCTTCGCACAGCTGGGCGATCCTGAGCATATGGGATTCGAAATCAGCAAGCTTACCGCCCGTTTTCGCATACAAAGACGGGTTGGTCGTGACTCCTGCGAGACATCCCCAGCTCTTCGCCTCGGCGATCTCTGCAAGATCGGCTGTGTCGATAAAGAACTTCATGGTGAAACCTCCTATTACCCGTTAACACAGCTAACAACAAGCAAAATGCAATCGCTATTCATACGTGTCTATACAAAGGGAATGAGGAATATGCGTGGGTGCATGTCCGTACCATGCATACTGCGAGTGTATCACAGCGAATCTTTTCCGATGCCCAAAATATCGCAACGCAGCTACGAGGTCGAATTTCCCTAACAACCACGCATATTCTTGTTAACAAGCGGTATCGGCGTAACGGCGCGCACCGCCTCTCGAACGCCCGCGGCGCGCTCCCCGCCCTCATGGCACGCGACTCGCAGCCGCCGTAGCCGCCCCGGACCCCCGCCGGCGAAAGGGTCTACCGTTGTGAGGTCACGACTCGCAGCCGCCGTGGCCGCGCTGATCGATCCGCCGCTGAAAGCAAAACGCCCGCAAGCCGTTCGGCCTGCGGGCGTACGAAGCATGAATGCCTAAGACTGTAGATCGGGGAAACCGACCCTCGCGCTACATCTGCTCGGGCGCGGAGACGCCGATGAGCGACAGCGTGAGCGCGAGCACGTTGCGAACGGCGTCGCACGCGGCGAGACGGGCACGGGAGAGCTCGGCGTCGACGGGGCGACCCTCGCTCGGGAGGACCTGGCAAGCCTGGTAGAAGCTATGGAAGCCGCCGGCGAGCTCCTCGGCGAAGTGCGTGAGGCGGAACGGGGCGCGGTCGCGGGCGCAGCTGGCGATGAGATCCTCGAGCTCGGAGATCTTGCGGGAGAGCGCGAGCTCGGTGGGATCGGTCAGCAGCGCGTAGTCGACGTTCTCACCGATGGCCTGGGCGGCCACGACGTCCATGCCCATCTCGGCGGCCTGCTCCGGCGTGACGCCGGCGGCCTTGCGCAGGATGGAGCAGATGCGCGCATGAGCGTACTGCACGTAGTACACCGGGTTGTTCTGGCTCTTCTCCTTGACGGCCTCGATATCGAAGTCGATGGCCTGGTTGGAGGAGCGGGAGATCAGCGTGTAACGGGTGGCGTCGGCGCCGACCTCGTCCACGAGCTCCTGGAAGGTGACCATGGTGCCCTTGCGCTTGGACATGCGGATGGGCTTGCCGTTGCGCAGCAGGTTGACGAACTGGCCCAGCAGGACCTCGAACTGGCCGGGGTAGCCGAGCGCGTCGCAGACGCAGCGCACGCGGTTGATGTAGCCGTGGTGGTCGCAGCCCCAGATGTCGATGACATGGTCGACGCGCTGGAACTTGTCCCAGTGGTAGGCGACGTCGGAAGCGAAGTAGGTGTACTCGCCGTTGGCCTTGACCAGGACGCGGTCCTTATCGTCGCCCAGATCGGTGGAGCGGAACCACAGGGCGCCGTCCTTGTTGTAGAGATAGCCCATCTCCTCGAGCTTGGCGAAGGCGCGGTCGACCGCGGAGGTGCCGGCGTTCGGGCCCTCGGTATCCTTGATGTAGACGGTGCGCTCGGAGAACCACTTGTCGAAATCGCAGCGGACGTCATGGCACAGCTGGCGCATGTTCTCCACCATCTTGGCGTAGCCCTTCTCGCGGAAGTAGAGCATGCGCTCCTCATCCGTGACATGGGCCCACTTGTCGCCGTCCTTCTTGTAGAAGGCAGCGGCCTCGTCGATGATGTAGGTGCCGCCGTAGGCGTTGCCGCCCAGCCCCTGCGTGAAGGCGTCCATGTAGGGATGGGAGTCGAGATGCTCGTCCGCCTCGTCCTGGACGTAGTTGTCGCGATCCTTGGCCAGGAAGTCGCGGGCGCCGTCGATATCGAGGCCCTCCTTCTCCATGATCTCGATGAGCTGCATGTAGCGATAGGAGATGGAGTTGCCGAAGACGTCCATCTGCGAGCCGTGGTCGTTGATGTAGAACTCGCGCTGGATGTCATAGCCGGCGTGGCTCATGACGCGGCAGAGGGAGTCGCCGAGCGCGGCCCAGCGGCCGTGGCCGACGTGCATGGGGCCGACGGGGTTGGCGGAGACGAACTCGACCTGGGTCTTCAGGCCCTGGCCGACGTTGGACTTGGCGAAGTCCATGCCCTGCTTGCGGGCCTCGTCCAGCACCGCGTTGTTGGCGGCGGCGTTGAGGTAGAAGTTGATGAAGCCGGGGCCGGCCACCTCGACCTTGGCGATGGAGGCGTCCTCGGGCATATGCGCCACGACGGCATCGGCGATCTTGCGCGGGGCGCAATGGGCGAGCTTGGCGGACTTCATCGCCATGGTGGACGTCCACTCGCCATGAGAAGTGTCAGCCGGTCGCTCGAGGCCGCAGTCCTCCAGGTCGAATGCGGGAACCTCGCCCGCCTCCTGCGCAGCGGCGAGTGCAGCGCGTACCAGCTCTTCAATCTTCTCAGGCATACAGAACTCCCTTTTCTCTTGCCCTGAGATGTTGGTCTCGCAGGGCAGTTGCGTAAAAGTGTACTATACTCTACCACAGTAACGTGCTCGCTGGTAGTATTTCTATGCAATCGGCTGATTTTCTTCGGCATGATGAACGGCTTGCGTGCATACGCGCGCTGCGGGCGCGCACGTGGGAACATCCCGCGTCGCCTGCCGGTACGCCGGCAGTCCCCTCCCCGTCCAACGGGTTCGGCAAAGCTGCAGCTCATCGCTTTAACACTTGCATCACTTCTGTAAAATTGGCCTTCTACCTCGTAGAATAATGATGTGCTCCCCCGCTTTTTCTAACTGCAGTGGTATGCTTATAGCACGGGAAAAAACTCATAGTTTATCAAAGCACAGTTGTTGGAGGAAGCATGTTTGCAATCGGAGAGCACGTTATCCACCCGGGCCAGGGAGTATGCACCGTCATGGGGTTCGAAGAGACCCCTGCGCCCATGATCGTCCTGGAAGCCAAGAGCGGCCATGCCAAGACCCGCATGATGTACCCCATGGCTCAGCAAGACCGCCTGCATGCATGCATCTCACGCGAGGTCGCCCAGGATCTCATAGAGAACTACGACGCCATCGAGTGCGACCCCTTCACCGAGCGGAACAGCTCACTCGAGGAGAGCTACTTCAAGAAGCAGCTCAAGCAGGGTGCCCCCGAGACGGTTCGCGTCGCGAAGACCATGAGGCATCGCATCCACGTCGCCCAATCGCACGACAAAAAGCCCAGCAGCTATTATTCGCGCGTGCTCAAAGAGGCCCATCGCCGCGCCCTCGAGGAGCTCGCGGTCGCGATCGGATGCAGCGAGGAAGAGCTCGACGCCCATCTCTCGGCGGCCTTCGCGCACGAGACGCCGTCGGCCAACTGATAGCGCGCCGGCTGCCGCTCGCCCGGCGGCACCACGATGGCGCATCCGCCGGCACGCGGCGCGCCAATCCCCGCGCCCCTGCGATCGATCCTCAGGTCGCGCTTCCCGAGATTCCCCATCGATTCGATAAAAGAAGGGGGCCGGACGTCATGTCCGGCCCCCTTTCGCGCTCGCTAGCGTCTCATGGCTTCATGAGCATGCGCCGTGCGAGGACCTAGGCCTTGAAATCGTCGCCGAGAAGCTTGCTGTACAGAGCGCCCGTCAGGAAGCGATAGTCGTCCTGCTGATGCGTCTTGTTCGTAAGCGTGTTGGCGAAGATCGTCATGTCCATGCCGTCCTGGGCATAGTCGAAGGCCTGCGTGGAGCCCTTGTACTCGTCCTGGACCGCAGGCGGCATCCAGCCCTCGATGAATTCGTCATCGGTGATCTTCATGAGCTCGACCGCGCCCTCGGGAAGCTTGGTGATGTGCGAGCCGCCGTAGAAGTACACGAGGTCGTCGCCCTCGGCGCGATACGTCGCGGTGGTCATGCTGTTCTGGTCGACGTACTCGACGGTGGTCAGGGCGTCATGGCCCCAGCCCTCGTAGAAGTCGAGATCAAGACCGATCAGCTCCTTGACGGAGTCGAGCGCGCCGTAGGTGTAGCCGACATAGGGCTTGCCTTCCTTGATGAGCTTGGCGTCAGCCTCGGAAAGACCCTGGTTGCCCACGATGATATCGGCTTCCTCCGGGCTATCGACGAGCGTGAAGCCCATCTGCTCGGCCAGAGCGAAGCGATCCCAGTTGTAATCGGTGTTCAGGCGGTTGTAGTAGTTGCGCAGACCGAAGGGCTTGCCCTCGCGGTTCTCCATGAACTCGCTGTAGCCGAGCGGGATGTACACCTTGATGTCGTTCTTGATGTTCTTCGCGGTGGGAGCATCGGCCGTCTTGTGGGCGTCGAGCACGAACTCGTCGGACACCTTGCCGAAATCGGCCTCGTTGACCACGTAGTCGCCCTTGAACTCGCCATCGGTGATCAGGCCGACCTTCACATCGGCCTTGAGCAGGGCGTTGACGGCGCGGATGGCCTCGACGCCGCTGTTCTCGATGCGGACGAACGCACCCTCGCCGTCGACGACGGTCTTCAAGCCGAGGTCGCCGGTGACATCCTCGAGCTTGGCGTTGTCGAGGGCACCGACGGTGGTGACGATCTCGACATCGAAGCCGCGCTGGTCGGGGAAGTTGGTGACGGGCTCGGAGTACATGTCGGTCCAGTTCGCGACCACCATGTTCTTGTAGAGCGCCGCGTTGGCCATGTTGCGCTTGGCCTGGTGCATATCGACGATCAGGTCGCCCGCCTTGAGGGTCTTATCGCCGACGGCGAGGTCCTCGGTGAGGCGCTGGACCTTGACGTCGTTGCGCAGCAGATACTCGACCATCTCGTTGACGGCGGCGCGATCCTGCTGTGCGCCGACGCCGGTGGGAATGGCGTAGAACTCGGGGAAGAAGTTGTCGTTCTCCTCGTAGCGCGGACGGAAGACGTCGGCCTCGGCGCCGACCTCGTCGGACTGGCTCACGTACCAGGGACGGATATCATCGGAGTCGACGTTGTTGATGCCGCGCTCATAGCGCTCGAGCTGGTTCAGGAACATCTCGTCCTTGTTGTTCGCCACGAACTCGGCGTTGCCGACGAAGCCGTACTTGATGGCGGTCACGGCGTCCTCGTTGCCGTAGGGCAGCTCGACGGTGTAGGCGTTCACGCCGTGGAGCATGGCGTACTGCGGGGTGTAGCTCGAGGACATGTCGTCGAAGGGCTCCCAGCGGCGGTTGCCCTCCTCGTCGATCGTCAGGTAGTCGCGCATGGGCATCTGAACGGAGTTGATGGTCTCGTTGTTCGAGATCGATGCGGCCTGGAACGCCTCGCCCTGGCGCAGGGCGGTGTCGATGAACAGGTCGTACTCGTTGTTCGGATCATGCGTGGGCGAGCAGGGCTCGACCTGGTACTGGGTGTAGTAGCCGTGGATCTCGTGGAAGGAGATCGGGTTCCACGTAGCGATGAGGTGGGTCATCGCCTGGGTCTCGGGCTGCGTCTGGTAGGTGTTGTCGCGGTTCAGATCGAGGCCGTTGCCGCCGGTACGGAGGTTGTCGTAGCGGCCGTCGGGGTTCTCGGAGGGAACCAGGATGAAGAAGACGTCATCGAGGACCTTGGAGGGATCGAGCTCGCGGGAGTCGACGTTGTAGTACTTCGCGAACTCCTCCTCGGTCATATCGACCGCGGCATGGGCGCCCGCGCCGGAAGCGTTCTTGGTGCCCTCGCCCTGGATGTAGCCGACGCCGGTGACGTCGTCCTTGATGAGCTCGGACCAGACGCGGCCGTCCTCCTTCATCTCCTTCTGCAGGGTCTCCTTGCCGGTGTCGGTCAGGCTCTCGATGGTGTCGAACGCGATGGGCTTGTTCTTCACGAGCGCCTCGGCGAACTCCAGGACGCCGTCGGAGCCGACGATCTCGTCGGCGTGGACGTTGGAGTACATGACCGGAACCTTGTACTGGAGCGTACCGGCCTCGACCTGCTTCTGCAGCTCGCCGGGGGTCGTCTCCATCTGCTCGGCCAGCGCCTGGTAATCGGTGAGGTCGGAAGCCTTCTTGGACACGAAGAGGGCCTGGATGTCGCGGCCGCGGGCGGACTTGCCGATGGTCTTGAGCTCGGCGTGCAGGCCGTTCTTCTTGGCCTCCTCGACGAGGCGGGGCAGCTCGGCGTCGATCTCCTCCTGCGTGCGATAGGACTCGTAGGCGCGCATGTTGAGCTGCGTGGAGCCGACGGCCTTATCGTTCACCTTGGCGGTGAGGTCGTACAGGCCGGTGTAGTCCAGGATGGAGTTGCGCAGATAGGCGCGGTCGCGGCCGTCGATGCCGTCGACGCCGTAGAACATCTCGGTGTTGAAGCGGACGAGCAGGGCGGGCTTGCCGTCGACCTCGGTCGCCTCGGTGCGGACGCCGGTGAAGAAGCTCTGGGCATCCTGCCAATTGCTCTTGAAGGTCTTCCACGTGTCGAGCGGACCGCCGAGCCACTGGTACGGGAAGTCCTTCTGGTCACGGATGCCCTTCTCGCGAACGAGGCTCCATTCGACCTTGCCGTCGTCGACGGCCTTCTCGAGATCCTTGAGGGAGACGCCCTCGACGGGGATCGTGATGCTGTAGGCGCCGCGGCTCGTCATGGAGATGGTCTTGGCATCGGGGTTGGCGTTGAGCATCTCGTCGACGTTGACCTGCAGGCGATGCAGGAACGCAGCCATATCCTGGCGGAAGCCGGGGGTCAGGCCGCGGAACGTCTTGTCGGAGTAACCGGTGGAGATGCCCTCGCCGTGCAGCCACATGATCTCGCGAGCGTGGTCGGAGTCGGCATTCACGTCGGTGAAGGCGTCGAAGGACTCGGGAGCGAACTTCTTAGCGTCCTTATCGCCCAGGTAGACGGCGAGACGATTCAGGAAGGCGGCCATGTCCTGGCGATAGATCTTCTCCATCGGGCGGAAGGTGCCGTCCGGATAGCCCTCGGAGATACCGGTGCTCGCAAGCCACCAGATCTCGTTGGCGTGCGGCGTCTCATCCGTAACGTCCGAGAAGGCGGCCTTCTGCTCGTCGGTGGGCGTGAAGACGGGCTGGCCGGCGAGGCGATACAGGAACGCGGCCATATCCTGGCGGTACACCATCTCCATGGGACGGAAGGAGCCGTCCGGGTAGCCCGTGGTGATGCCGGTGCCGGCAAGCCAGGCGATGTGCTCGTGATGGCTGGTCTCGGTCGTCACGTCGGGGAACGAAGGCAGCGCCCAGGCGAAGTTGGTAAACGTCGGAGCGACGGTCAGGGCAGCGGTGATCGCAGCGGTACCGACGAGTGCTCCCAATGCTTTCTTTCTCATCTCTTTCCAATCTGTTCCGTGAGGTTGATTGTGTGTGCAGGAACATATGCTCTCGCAAGCAAGAGATAAGCAGCTATAATCTGTCGAATGTCGATCGTCGCCTTGTCAAATGCATTGATTCTCGCCGGTCGAATGCTACCAACAAACATCGGCGGGAATCATGCGGCGGTCGCACGGGAACAGATGCACGAGAGCGTAACCTTGTTTTGATCGGTTAATTCCAACACACCTCGAGGCTATACGCTTGCACACCACTCCTTTCGCTCGCCCAAACAACGGCGCGCCCCTCCCCCGCGTCTCACTACGTACACCCGGTTCGCTTCTCTTCCGGCACTTCCGCGCTGGGGGGGGCTGCGCGCATTTGTTTTGGACTCATTGGTCTAACGGCTCCATTATCAACCGATGCCTTTGGTTTTTTACACCCGCTCGGCGAACGTACGGTTTCGTTCGTTATACGGAAACGGGCCGTTTTCTTGCATTTTTTAATCTGCATAATCCCTTGCATGTGTTTGTTTACTCACTGCGCGATTCAAAAATGCTCCCTGTTTAGGGCGGTAATGTGAAACCGTTGCTCGAATCGTTCATCAAAGGGAAATCCATTCGCGCTACGCTGTTCTTGATGCATTACCGCATGGAGAGGAGAAACCATGAGCGAAACGCTTGATGCCGGGCTCACCCGAGAGGCCGCCTATTCGCTGCTGCAGGAGCACAACAAGGACCCCTTCCACATCGAGCACGCCGAGACGGTCGAGCAGACCATGATGTACTTCGCGCGCGAGTACGACCCCTCGAACGAGGAGTTCTGGGGTATCGTCGGCCTGCTGCACGACCTCGACTGGGAGGAGCACGACGACGACCCGATGAACCACACCATCTATGCGGCGAAGGACATCGAGGCCGCAGGCGGTAGCCCCGAGCTCATCCGCGCTATCCAGACGCACACGAGCGACTTCAACACCAGCCTGCCCAAGCCGGAGCTCATGATGGAGAAGATTCTCTTCGCCACCGAGGAGCTCACCGGGCTCATCGGCGCAGCGGTCGTCATGCGCCCCTCGAAGAGCGTCATGGACTTCAACGTGAAATCGCTGAAGAAGAAGTTCAAGGACAAGCGCTTCGCCGCCGGCGTCTCCCGCGACGTCATCCGCTCCGGCGCCGAGATGCTCGGCTGGGAACTCGACGAGCTGTTCGCCCGCACGATCGAGGCCATGCAGTCCTTCGCCCCCGACCGTGACACCTTCCCCTCAAATTAGGGACAGGCACTTTTCTGAGGCAGATGCCGAGATGAGCTTCCGCTCGGCCTCGGTTGATGCGGGCTTTCCGCACCTTCCGCATCGAATACATGAAGGGCTCGGACGAGATGGTCCGAGCCCTTCTTGCTTATGCAGCCATCTTCGCGACGCGGCCGTTATGCCTTGTAGTCGTCGCCCAGAAGCTTGCCGTACAGCGCACCGGTAAGGAAGCGGTAATCGTCCTGCTGGTGGGCCTTGTTCGTGAGGGTGTTGGCGAAGATCGTCATATCCATGCCATCACCCGCGTACTCGAACGCCTGGATGGAGCCCTTGTACTGCGCGATGTGGTCCTTGCTCATGAAGCCCTCGACGGGGTCGTCGGCCGCGGTCTTCATAATCACGCGGGCGCCCTCGGGCACGGCGGTGATGAAGGTCCCGCCGTAGCCGTAGACGAGGTTGTCGCCCTCGCCCACATACGTTGCGGTCGCCAGGCTCTGCTCGGGGTACTCGACCGTGGTGAGCGCGTCGTACATCATATCGGCATCGTCGTTGTACTCGACGGCGACACCCATCTCGGCGATGGACTCGAGCGCGCCCAAGGTGTAGCCCACATAGGGCTTGCCAGCGGCGAGGGCCGCCATATCGTCCTCGGACAGCCACTGGTTGCCCACGATGATGTCGGCATCTTCAGCGTTATCGACCAGCTCGAAGCCCATCTGGACGCCGAGCGCGAAGGTATCCCAGTTGAAGTCGGTGTTGTGGCGGTTCTCGAAATTCTTCACGCCGAACTCGTTGCCCTCGGCATCGGTGAGGAACTCGGGGGCGGCGCCGGGGACATATACCTTGATTCCGTTCTTGATCACCTTGGCGGCGGGCGCATCTTCGGTCTTGTGGGCATCGAGGATGAACTCGTCCTTGACGCCGTCGAAATCCTTGGCAGAGACGACGTAGTCGCCCGCGAACTCGCCGTCGGTCACCAGGCCGACGGTCTTGCCGTCGGCAAGCAGCGCATTGACAGCGCGGACGGGCTCGACGCCGCTGTTCTCGATGCGGACGGTATCGCCCTCGCCGTCGACCGCGGTCTCAAGCTCGATGCCCTCGGTAACCTCGTCGAGCGAAGCCTCGGCAAAAGCACCCGGCGTGGTGATGATGTCCATATCGAAGCCACGCTGGTCGGGGAAGTTGGTAACGGGCTCTGAGTACAGCGAATCCCAACCGCTGATGACCATGTTCTTGTACAGCGCCGCATTGGCCATGTTGCGCTTGGCCTGATGCATATCAACCACCAGGTCGCCCTTGTCGTAGCTCTTGTCACCGAACGCGAAATCATCCGAGAGCTGCTTGACCTTCACGTCGTTGCGCAACAGGTAATCGACCATCTCTTCCACAGCGGCGCGGTCATGCTGAGCCTCAACGGACGTAGGAATCACATAGTACTCGGGGAAGAAGCTGCCATTTTCGGCATAGCGGGGACGGAAGACGTCGGCCTCGGCACCCAGCACGTCATGCTGGTCGACGTAGTAGGGGCGCATCTCCTCAGGGTCGATGTTCTCGATGCCGCGCTCATAGCGCTCGAGCTGGTTGAGGAACATCTTGTCCTTGTTCTCGGAAACGTACTCGGCATTGCCGATGAAACCGAACTTGGTCGCCGTCACGGCGTCCTCGTGGCCATAGGGCAGTTCCACGGTGTAGGCGTTCACACCGTGGAGCATCGCGTACTGCGGAGTGTAGCTCGAGGACATGTCGTCGAAGGGGTACCAGTTGAGCGTGCCATCCTCCCCGCGCGCCAGATAGTCGCGCATGGGGATCTGGACCGCGTTGATGGTCTCGTTGTTCGAGATAGACGCGGCTGCGAACGCCTCGCCCTGCTCCATCGCGGTATCGATGAACAGGTCGTACTCGTTGTTCGGATCATGCGTGGGCGAGCAGGGCTCGACCTGGTACTGAGTGTAGTAGCCGTGGATCTCGTGCAGGGAGATGGGGTTCCACTTCGCAATCATCGCGGTCATTGCCCGGGTCTCGGGCTGCGTCTGGTAGGTGTTGTCACGGTTGAGGTCGAAGCCGTTGCCGCCAGTACGCATGGTGATGGCGCGGCCGTCGGGGTTCTCGGTGGGAACGAGGATGAAGAACATGTCGTCCAGGGCCTTCTCGACGTCGAACGTGCGGTCGTCGAGGGTGTAATAGCTCTGGAACTCCTCATCGGTCATGTCGACGGTGTGGTGCGGGTTCTCCTCGGTATCCGTCGGATTCTTCTCGCCGTTGCCCTGGATGTAGCCCACACCCGTGGCCTGGTCCTTGATGAGCTCGGACCACACGGTGCCGTCCTGCTCCATCTCGGCGGCCAGCGTGGCCTTACCGTGGTCGGTCAGGCTCTCGACGGTACGGTAGTCGACCGGCTCATTGGCGGCGAGCAGGCGCAGGAACTCCATCACGCTGTCGGTGCCGATGATCTCGTCGGAGTGGATGTTGCTGTAGACGACCGGGACCTTGTATTCCAGCTCGCCGGCTTCGACCTGCTTTTGCAACTCGGCGGGCTCGGTCTCCATCTTGTCAGTCATCTCGAGATAAGCGTCGAGATCGGCCTCGGACTTCGCCACGAAGACGGCGTTGATATCGCGGCCCTGAGCGGACTCGCCGATCTTCTCGACCTTCGCGAACAGGCCGTTATCGTTCGCCTGCTTCACCAGCTCGGGAAGCTCGGCGTCGACCTCCTCCTGCGTGCGGAAGCTATCGTAGGGACGGAAGTCGACCTCGGTGGTGCCGGCCTCCTTGCCGTCGATGATGCACGAAAGCTCGTAAGTGCCGGTATAGTCGAGCAGCGAGTCGTTCATGAGATCGCCCTCGCGGCCGTCGAAACCGTCGTAGCCGTAGAACATGCCGGAATCGAACGTGAGCTTCAATGCCGTCTTGCCGTCGACCTCGGTGGACTCGTTCTTGATATCGGTGAAAAACTCGGTAGAGGGCTGGATCTCGGTGGCGACCGTCTTCCACTCGGAGAGCTTACCGCCCTTGTATTGGTATGGGAACTGCTCGGTATCGCGCGGCAGCTCCTCGCGCTGCAAGGTCCATTCGACCTTCCCAGCATCGATCAGCGCAGCCAGATCGTCGGCTGATTTGCCCGATACGGGCACCGTCGCCTCGAACGAACGCGCCTCGAGCATCGTGACGTTGTCGGGAGCCGACTCGTCGACGCCCTCGGTTACGTTTTGGAACGTGACGGCGGGAACCGATCCACCCGCGCATCCCCCCAGAGCGAGCGCGAGCGCAAGCCCTGCCGTTGTCGCGAAAACGGTATGCTTCCTCACCATTTCGCAGACCCCTTTCTTACAAACCGATCATTCCATTCATTGAATACAACGCGACGCATTCCCCCTTTATTCGTGTTGCGCACCACGCGGAAACGGTTTGAGATCGGCACAAAAAACAGCCGGGCTCATGGCTACCGGTTCACTCAACCCGATCGGGACCGACCGCGTGCGGACGCATAATATTCGGTACCTCAATCATGTCGTGGCGCTTCGCTTCTGTCCCAGTTCGCTCGACAAGCGGATTGATGGGGTCGATAAACGGATATAGCCCTTTAACTGCTATTTTTCCTATTTCAAAGGCAACAAAACCCCTCCCCTCAGATTGGGGACAGGCACTTTTCTGAGATTCGGCATCAAGGTCGACGGTCCGCTGAAGCGGCTGCCCGGGAAAACCGTGGCTCCCTCCGCATCGATACATGAATTGTGATACTCGCGAATAGCAGGCATCTGCGGCAGGGCGCTCCCATTTCGTGCTAATGTAAAAAGCCTGTTCGGAGTTGCACGGACTCGGAACGCATATCTACACGCGACGGGGAACAGGAGCTGCGATGCCACGAACGCCACGGCAACGATCGGAAACCGGCTACTACCACGTAACCCTGCGAGGGAACGGAAAGCAGAACCTGTTCGAAACCGATAAGGACCGGACGGCATTCATGGATGCCGTCCGGTCCTCTTTTATATGCCGCGGCATCTCACTGATCGCCTGGTGCCTGATGAACAACCATGTTCACCTCGTCATCGATGACCCGCACGACCACATGAGCATGGCGCTTCATCGCGTGACATCATCATACGCGACATACTTCAACCATGTGTTCGGCCACACGGGTCATGTGTTCGAGGGGCGCTACGGAAGCGTCCCCATCCGCGATGACAAGCAGCTTCTCGCCGCCGTGCGCTACGTTCACGACAATCCGCTCAAGGGCATGGGAATCTCCCCCGACCTCTACCCGTGGTGCAGCTATCCGGAATACGCCTCCGGCACATCGACATACGCCGACATCGACAATCTGCTCGACCTGCTCGGAGGCACGCAGGGCTTCATCGCCTTCTCCGCGCGAGGAGACATGGGGGCATACCGTCCCGCTTTTCGAAGATACGCCGACGACGACGAGCGCGAGCGCTTGGCGCATGACATCTTCGAAAGATTCGGATGCGCCGCCGCGAACGTAAAGGAGCTCCCGAAGGTCACGAGAGACCAGGTTCTCAAGGCATTATGCGACGGAGGCATCTCGGTAAAAGACGTTCAGCGGCTTACGGGCATCGGAGAATGGGCGATCCGCAAGGCCGCGGGCCGGATCAAACCGCGGTCGTCGGAGCGCGACCCGCGGTAGCGATCTCCTCAAAAAGGGGACAGGCACTCATTTGAGACCGGCGAGCGGATCACCCGAGCGCATCGCCGACTGCGAACGGCGCCCAGAGGCATCGCTGGATACGATCGAAGCCGGGCCGCTCGAAAGCCCACGGCAAGCGCCTGCGAAAACCTCAAATAAGTGCCTGTCCCCTTTTTGAGATGTAACGAATCGGGGGGATGCTTCGTGTATAGGGCGAGGAGGTGGAGAGCATGAGACGAAAACCACACCATTCCGGCGTCGCCGCACGACCGGACGCCTTCATGGAGCACGCTATCGAGCACCACCGCGGAGCGGTCATCCGGCTTGCGCTCGCACGGACGCGCAGCGCGACAGATGCCCAGGATATCGCGCAAGAGGTGTTCATCAAGCTCCTGCGGAGCACCGCGAGCTTCCACGACGACGATCACCTGCGCGCATGGCTGCTGCGCGCAACCCACGATTCATGCGTGGACCTGCACCGCCAGGCCTGGCGGCGGCGCGTTGAGACACGTGAGGACATGGGTGCCGTCGCAGATCGGGCAACGATGGACCCGGCGATCGAGGAGGCCATGGACCATCCCGTATGGATCGCCATGGGGCGCCTTCCCGACAAGCTGCGCTGCGCCCTGCACCTGCACTACGTCGAGGGCTACGGCATCGCCGAGGTCGCGGACATCTTGGGATGCACGGAGGCAGCGGCCCGCACGCGCCTGCATCGCGGACGCAAGAAGCTGGCCGCCGAGCTCGCGAGAGCAGAAGCAGCGGGGCATGCACCCGTTTCTGCGCACAGCACAGCCACAGATCCGAACGACCCGACCGACCCCGCAATGCAGCTGACCGCACGCTAGAAAGGAGCCCCATCATGTCGCAGAACCTTATGAACGACTACGTCCGCACCATGAAACGCGTGGGCAGCGACGACGCCTCGCGCGAGCGCATCCGGCGCGCCGTCGCCCGCGAGCGCCAGCACGGCGCATCCGCCCCCGTCGCCCGGCCCGCGCGCATCGCCGCATCAGCACACGCGCCCCGTCGCGCTCCGCGCATCGCCGCCATCGCCGCATGCGCGACGCTGCTCGCGCTCGGCGGCGCCATCGCGCTCCCCCGCCTGATGGGCAGCAGCTCCCCCGCGACTCCCGTGGCGGGCATGCAGGGATTCGTCCTAGCGGCGTACGCCGACGGCAGCGCAGTCGAAGGCAGCGAGCACACCGTGGTCACCTCAACGGACATCATCATGAGCTCGGGCTCCTGGAGCCAGGGCGAAGACGGCAGCTACACGACGGCGTACACCATCGACCCCAGCGTCCTCGGAAACGACGTGGTCTCGGTCGAGTACCGCTCGACCAACGAGAACGTGGTGCTCGAGGGCATGCGCGACCGCGGAAAGGTGCTGCCCGGCGAGAGCCCGGGGACCGAGTATCTCTCGTCGATCACCGTGGGCGGGCCGAACGCGACGCTGCCGGACCTCCACCAGCTCGACCTGCGTGTCACCGTGGCAGCAACCGATGCGATCAAGGAAGCTGACGAGGCGTATAGGGAGCTCTCGTATGCGGGCACGTACGACGAGAACGTAAGCGACCGCCACTCATTCGAGATCGAGCGCGCCTGCGCCGAGGAACTCGCATCGGGAACGCTCGAGATCACCGCGACCTTCGCGGACGGAAGCGCGCAGACCCACGTCTACCGCATCGTGCCCGTCGAGGATTTCGATGAGCTCTGGTGGGAGGACCGGGCCGCTTGGCGAGCCTCGTTCGACGACGAGGCCGTCGACTACGAGCCTGCGCAGCTCTTCGCCCTGCAGCAAGTCAGCTAGTCTCAAATCGGGCCGCTTCTCAGATCGGCGCCCGTCGGACCGCCTCTCAAATGAGTGCCTGTCCCCAATTTGAGAGGCAGCCCGTTCCGGACCGACGGGGCGGTCCAGCTTTTCGTCCGCAGTCCCCTCCCTCAAAAAAGTGCCTGTCCCCTTTCTGAGGGGGGAGGGGCTAGGGGCGAACCTGGCCGGTGCCGCGGATGACGTACTTGTAACTGGTAAGGGCCTCGGCGGCGAAGGGACCGCGGGCGTGAAGCTTCTGCGTCGAGATGCCGATCTCGGCTCCCAGGCCGAACTCGCCGCCGTCGGTGAAACGCGTGCTCGCGTTGGCGTAGACCGCGCTGGCATCGACTTCGTGCAGGAAGCGCTCGATCGCCTCCTTGTTCTTGGCGATGATGGCCTCGGAATGGCCGGTGCCGTAGCGAGCGATGTGCTGAATCGCCTCGTCCTCGCCGCTCACGCACTTGATCGCCAGCTCCATGGCGAGGTACTCGCGCCCCCAGTCCTCTTCGGTGGCGTCGACGAAGTTCACGATATCCGCCAGGTCGCGCGTGCGCTCGTCTCCATGGACCAGAACGCCGGCGGCATCGAGCTCCGACAGCATGTCGGGCAGGAACGTGTCGGCGATCGCCTCGTCGACCAGCAGCGTCTCGGCGGCGTTGCACACGCCCACGCGCTGCGTCTTGGCGTTCATCACGATGGCGCGCGCTTTGGAGAAGTCGGCGGATTCGTGAACGTAGATATGGCAGTTGCCGGTACCCGTCTCGATCACGGGGACCTTCGCGTTCTCGACGCAGTGGCGGATGAGGCCGGCGCCGCCGCGCGGGATGAGCACATCCACCACGCCGCGCAGCCCCATGAGCACATCCGTGGCGGCACGATCGGTGGTCTCCACGATGCTCACGCAATCGCGCGAGAAACCGCTGGCCTCCACGGCGTCGGCGAGCACATGCGCGATGGCGACGCAGGAGTTCTGCGCCAGCGAACCGCCGCGCAGGATGCATGCGTTGCCCGTACGGATGCAGATGCCCGCGGCGTCCGCCGTCACGTTCGGGCGCGCCTCGTATACCATCGCGACCAAGCCCAGCGGAACGCTCACCTTCTGAAGCTTGAGCCCGCAGTCGATCGTTCGGCGCTCGAGGACCCGACCGATCGGGTCGGGCAGCTCGGCGAGCGCCTCGAGCCCCTCCGCCATCGCCTCGATGCGCAGGGGCGTTAGGAGCAGGCGATCGAGCAGGCCCTCCGCGGTCCCCGCCTCGACGGCCGCCGTCATATCGACCTCGTTCGCCCGGATGATCGCGTCCGCGTTCTCGCGCAGCGCCGCCGCCATCGCGCGGACAGCCGTCTGGCGCTCCTCGTTCGACGCGAAGCCCAGCTGCTTCGAGGCCGCCTTCGCGGCCGTCGCCAGGGTCTCTACATATGCAGCGATGTTCTCTGCCATAGCATGGCTCCTCTCGCAGTGAATACTGTCCACCATGGTACTCGATGCGCGCCGCGGCGACGCGAGCGCTTCGGCGAGCATCGGGAAACGATACTTGACTCCGGGCGCCGCCTTGCGCGCGGCGCCGCGCGGGCTTAAGCGAACACGATGAGCTCGTCGCGATGGATCGCGGGCTTGCCCGCCAGGGCGGCGAGCAGATGGTTGCGGGCGATCTCGTCCTGGCGGCGTCCGCAGGCGAGCTCCAGCTCATCAGACCCCGCCGCCGCGCGTCCGCGGGCGATCACGAATCCCTGCGCGTCCCGCACATCCAGCACGTCCCCCGCGCAAAACGCGCCCTCGACCTCCCGTATGCCAACCGGAAGCAGCGAGCTGCCGCGCTCCACGACCGCGCGCGCCGCCCCGTCGTCCACCGTCACCGCGCCGTGGGCGGAATCCCCCAGGGCGATCCAGAGCTTGCGCGGCGCGATCTCCAGACGGTCTGCCGGCGGCACGAACAAGGTGCCCACGGACTCCCCCGCCGCCAAGCGGACCAGGGCGTTCGGCGCCTCGCCGCTGCAGATGACGCTCGCGATGCCGGCCGTCATCAGGATGCGGCTCGCACGGATCTTCGTGATCATGCCGCCCGTTCCCACCGCCGTGGTGGAGTCTCCCGCCGCGCCCGTGATGGCCGCGTCGATCTTGGTCACGCGGGGGATGAACGTCGCCGTGGGGTCGATCGAGGGGTTCGCCGTATACAGGCCGTCGATATCCGAAAGCGTCACGCAGAGGTCCGCGGACACCAGGCAGCTCACGAGCGCCGCGAGCGTATCGTTGTCACCGAACTTGATCTCGTCGACCGTGGTGGTGTCGTTCTCGTTCACCACCGGGACGACGCCGAGCTCCACCAAGCGCATGAGGGCGTCGCGCGCGTGCAGGTACGACGTGCGGTTCGCCGTGTCGTGCCGCGTGAGCAGGACCAGCGAGGACAGCAGGTCCTGCGCATGGAACTCCTCGTCATAGACGGCGGAGAGGATGCACTGGCCCACCGAGGCGCACGCCTGGAGGCTCGGCATATCGGAGGGGCGCCCGGCGAAGCCGAGCCTGGGCGCACCGCAGGCGATGGCGCCCGAGCTCACGACCACCAGGTTCCATCCCATATCGCGCAGCTCGCGGGCCTGCCGGGCGAGGTCGGCGATGAAATCGCGGCGGATGGCGCGGTCCTTCCCCACCAAGGTGGAGGAGCCGATCTTGACGACCATGGTCTTTCGCTGCGTTGTCATGGGCACCCCTATACGACGAGGCGCGCCGTCGCGAAGATGCGGCGGCGCGCCGGTGAATTCGTCAGCCCATCATAACGCAGGACGCATGCGCGCGCAGCCGCGCGACGCTAGAACTTCGTGGTCTTCCACGGAAGCGAGCCGGACGCCTCGGCCATGCGCTCGCGAACCAGCTCGTCGCGCACGCGCGCCAAGCCGGACTCCATGCCCACCACGTAGGATTGGGGGTACAGGAAGCGCTTGTACGCGGGGTCGAGCGACTCGATCGCCCGCGCGCAGCGCTCCCGCGCAAGCCCCAGGTCCTCGCGCGGAGCGACGGCGCGCCCGTCCCTCACGCACGGCTGCAGTAGCTCGCGATATGAGAAGCCGGACACATCGGTGACCAGCGCGGCGTCGTTCACCGCGACGAGCGTCGTCCCCCGGCCGTCGCCCTCCCCTTCGAGATAGGCTTCGTCGTAGATCATGTCGCACACGGGCGAGCCCGTCCCATCGGCGTAGCGGCGGACCTGCTGGATGCCGGGAATCGTGCGCTTGTACGGCTGTTCGGAGAGCTTCACCACCGGCGTCCAGGCCGACTCCCCCGCGCGGCGGCGCGCCGAGAGCTTGTAGACGCCGCCCAGCGCCGGCTGGTCGTAGCACGTCGCGAGCTTGGTGCCCACGCCGAAGGAATCGATGGGCGCCCCCTGGTCCAGCAACGACTGGATGGTGTACTCGTCCAGATCGTTCGACACGGATATCTTCACGTACGGCAACCCCTCGGCATCGAAACGGTCGCGCACATAGCTCGACAGCTTCGCCAAGTCGCCCGAATCGATGCGGATCGCGGAGAGGCGCTCGCCGCGCGCCTCCATCTCCTTCGCGACCACGATGGCGTTCTCCACGCCCTCCCGCACGTCGTAGGTGTCGATGAGCAGCGTGCAGTTGTTGGGCATCGAGCGCGCGAACGCGCGAAAAGCCTCGAGCTCGGTGTCGAAGCTCATCACCCAGCTGTGGGCATGCGTGCCGAACACCGGGATGCCGTAGCGACGACCCGCCAGCACGTTGGATGTCGACGCGCAGCCCGCGACGTAGCTCGCGCGCGCCACCGCCAGCCCGCCGTCGGGCCCCTGGGCGCGGCGCAGGCCGAACTCCGCGACGGGGCGGCCCTTCGCGGCCTGCACCACGCGCGCGGTCTTGGTCGCCACCAGCGTTTGGAAGTTGATCGTGTTGAGCAGCGCGGTCTCGACGAGCTGGCACTCCAGCGCCGAGCCCGTCACGCGCACCATGGGCTCGCGCGGGAACACCAGCTCGCCCTCGGGGACGGCGTCGATATCCACGTGCATGCGGAACCCGCGCAGAAACGCGAGGAAATCCGGGTTGAACATCGCGCCGCCGCCCGGAGCCGAAAGGCCGGAGAGATAGTCGACGTCCTCGTCGGTGAACACCAGGTTCTCCACGAGCTCGGGCAACTCCGCCGTGCCGCACATGACCGCGAACGCGTTTCCGAACGGATGGTCGCGATAGAACGCGGTGAAGCAACCCTCCTCGTCGAGCTTGCCGTTCTCCCACAGGCCCTGCGCCATCGTGAGCTCGTATAAATCGGTAAGCATGGCGACGTCGGTCGTATGGGCGATATCGGTCAGCGCCATCTCTCCTCCTCCCATCGTGTCCGCGGGCGCACGAAGCACCGCGCTCCGGCGGACGTCTATAGAAAAGCCGCCGACACCGAGGCGTCGGCGGCGAAGCATGCGAGTGCTATCCGAGCCTGCCCTGCAGCAGCCACCAGACGGCGGCGACCAGCGCGACGCAGGCGGCCGCGATGATCAGCTTCTGCGCCGGGGGCATGGGCGGAATCCCGTCCTCGTCCACCTCGTCTTTAGTCATGACCATCTTCTGGCCGAACGTGAGGTTCTCGGGGTCGACGGCGCTCGCCGCCTCCCGAGGGCGACGGGCGGCGCGCTCGACAGGCGGTACAGCGGACCGGGGCCTCTCGGCAGCGGGGACGGGGGCCGCAGCGGCCGCGTCGCCCGCAGGCTCGAAGCCCGCATCGGGCTCCTCGCCATCCTGCTGGGACGCCTGGGCGGCCGCATGCTCGGCGCGAAGCCGCTCGAGCTCGGCGCGCTCGCGGCGGGCGCGCGCTTCCTCCTCCCTCTTCGCCTTCTCCGCGCGGAGCTGCTCGAGCTCGGCGCGCTCCTCGGCGGTCAAGGGACTGTCGTTGTGATCGGTCATGGAAGCCGACCTCCTTATTGCTATGCGGCGCGTGCCGCCGCGGCATCCTCAAAAAGCTGAAAGCAAGTATACCCGTTTCGCCGCCGGGGCAGCAGGTCCCTACGCACCCTCCGCGACGGCAGCGGATCGCAGCACCCCCGTGGTGTCGAACGGGGGCGTGAAGCTCTCGTCCACGGCGCCGCCCTCCTGCCAGTACATCGTGGTGAAGCCGAGGTCGTCGGCATGGTCGAGCACCAGCTCGTATTCATCCTGCGTGATGGGGCGGGAGAGCTCTCCGCCCGCCGCCCGCATGCGGGCGTTGGGCGTGTACTGGTTCATAACGGAGATGGGGACGTCGCCCACCGCATCCCAGATGGTATCGAGCACGCGGCACGAATCGTCCGCATGACCCGGCAGCACCAGATGGCGAACGATTACGCCGCGCTCCAGCAAGCCCTCCGCCGACCACGCGGCACCTCCCCGCCGCTCCACCTGGGCGACCATGTTCACCAGCGCCGCCCGCGCGACGGCGGGGTAATCCTCCACATGGGAGAGGCGCTTGGCGAGCGACGCGTCCGCGTACTTGAAATCGGCGAGCCACACGTCGACCACATCGCCCAGGTCGCGGACGGCTTCGGCGCGCTCGTATCCGCTCGTGTTGTACACGATGGGCAGGCGCATGCCCCGGGCGCGCGCCCGCGCGACCAGCTCCGGCAACAGGTGGGCGTAATGGGTCGCCGTCACGAGATTGATGTTGTTAGCGCCCTGCTCTTGAAGCTCCAACATGATTTCAACCAGGCGCTCCGGCGGGACCTCGATGCCGAATCCGCCCGTCGATATCTCGTGGTTTTGGCAGTAGACGCACTTAAGGGGGCAGCCGCTGAAGAAGATGGTGCCCGAACCCGACTCGCCGGAGATGGGCGGCTCCTCCCACATATGAAGGGCGGCGCGCGCGATCTTCAACGATGCGTCGGCGCCGCAGACGCCGCGAGCGCCGGCGACGCGCGCGGCCCCGCATCGACGCGGACACAGCTCGCAGCGTTCCAATGCGCGGCTACCAAGCAGTTCGTTCTCGACCATCGCATGCCTTTCATACAAAAGAGCGCACGCCCGGCTGAAATGCGCCGGACGCGCGCTGGCGGTTTGAATTCCATTGTAGCGTTGCCGCGCCCGTGCGGGCGCAAGGAGCGCCGGCGCCCGCAC
>OBIU01000149.1_pt1 | contig 41815 bp, 34 predicted proteins | sample 1519871 | NCBI WGS metagenome assembly OBIU01 (sample SAMN04209229, study PRJEB22552) | human gut metagenome | biome: gut; material: feces | host: Homo sapiens | place: USA: Oklahoma
GCCGCGCGCCCCGCGGGGCCGCCCGCCCGGGCGCTACGTCCGAGCGCAAGCGGCCGGAGCGCGAGCAGACCTTCGTGACCCGCATGGTCAACCAGTGGTGGAACCGGCTGCTCCAATCCGTCAACGAGGGCTCGCTGAGCGAGCAGGAGGCCGAATACGAATCCCACAGCACCAAGCGCGACTACCTGTGGAACACCGTGGGCATCGGCGTATGGGGCATGGTTTTCCCCCTGCTCACCGTCGTCGCGACCCAGTTGGTGGGGACCGAGCAGGCGGGCATGTTCTCCATGGCGTTCGTGACGGGCACGCTGCTCATGATCGCCGCGGGCTACGGCATGAGGAACTTCCAGGTCTCCGATATCGACGAGGCCAACTCCTTCTCCTCCTACCAGGTCAACCGCTGGATAACCGGTGCGCTGGCGCTGCTCGCCGGCATCCTGTACTGCGCGTTTCGAGACTACGACCCGACGATGGCCACCATCTCGATGGGCGTCTACGTATATAAGATGGTCGATGGCATCGCCGATGTGTACGAGGGGCGCCTGCAGCAGGCCGACAAGCTCTATCTCGCGGGCATCAGCCAAGCGCTGCGCTCGGTGGCGGTGGCGGCCGTCTTCTCGGTAGCGCTCTTCCTCACCCGCAACCTCGGCTTCGCCTCGGTCGCCATGGCGGTGGTCGCCGTAGCGTCCCTGGTGCTGCTCAGCATCCCGCTGGCGCTTCTGGAGACTGAGAAGTCGAGGCCGCCCCGGATCGAGGAGGTCACGGGGATGCTGCGCCACTGCTTCCCCCTCTTCGCAGCGCTGTTCCTGTTCAACCTCATCGAGAGCATGCCGAAATTCGTCATGGAGGGCATGCTCCCCTATGAGAACCAGCTCTTCTTCAACGCGCTCTACTTCCCCGCGCAGGGGATCCTCCTCGCCATCGGCTTCGTCTACAAACCGCAGCTGCTGCGCCTGGCGAGCATCTGGTCCAACCCCCGCAAGCGCCGCCGCTTCGACGTGGCGGTGATCGCGGTGATGGCCGTGATCATCGGCATCACCCTGTTCACGGGCATCATGATGGCATGGATCGGCATCCCCGTGATGAGCTTCATGTACGGCGTCGACTTCGAGCGGTTCCGCACCCTCGCCTACCTTATGGTCGCCGCGGGCGGCATCACCGCCGCCATCGACTTCCTCTACGCCATCATCACCGTCCTGCGGCGCCAGGGCGACGTGATGAAGCTCTACCTGGTCTCCTTCGCCGCATCCGTCGCCGTACCGCTCGTCCTGGTCGCCCTTCTGGGACTGCTGGGCGCCGTGATAAGCTATCTTGCGGTCATGGCGCTGCTGCTGGTGCTGCTGGTGATGGAGTACATCCACATCCGCCGCGCCATCACGCGCGAGCGCAACCCCTTTGCCTAGTCGAGAACGCGAGGCCGCGGCGCGCCGCGACCGACTTCCCCGAATCGGAGGCCCTTCGGTGACGAACGAGACGAATCCCTGGAACGACGTACGGAGCAGCTCGGCGAGCAGCCATGAAGCGGCCGAGAGGACCGCGGGCGCCGCGACCCCGGTGACCATGCCCGCGGCGCCCGCCGCGCCGTCGCAACCTGTAGACCTTCCGCCCCGCCCGGATGCGGATGCCGCGCGGCGGGATGGGACGCCGAACCACAACCTCGCCGTGACCGCCGTCATCCTGGGCGCCCTGTCGATCCTGCTCAGCGCCGTACCCGTAATCGGACTCGTTCTCGCCGTCGCGGCCATCTGGTGCGCCGTGCGCGCGACGCGGGGGACGGCATCGACCGGCATGTCCACGGCCGGCAAGGTGCTCGGCATCGCCGGAACGATCGTCTCCGTCCTCATCTCCCTGCTCTACATCGCGGCCCTCCTGTTTGCCGTCGACGTCGTGCGGGGCAGCTACGAATACCTCTCTCCCGAACCCCTCGATGCGCTCGGGGATTCCGAGACGCCCGCCCTCGAGCCCGATCGCGACCTCGATGAGGATGAACGCGCGGCCTGGGATGCGGTTGCCACCCGGTTCGACGCCATCGATCCGAGCGACCCCGCCCTCCAAGGAGCGGTCAAGGAGCACCTGGCGGGCATGCTGCTCGACGACGGGGCCCAGGACCTCGCCCCCTACGGGGCCGACGCCGAAGCCTACGCGACCTGGATGCTCGTGGGCCTCACCTATGAGAACACGGGGATCTTCGTGAGCGGCGACACGGGCACCTGCTTCGTCGACGTCGAGCACCGAAGCCCGCTCGACTTCATCGTCGCCTGGGCCACCGCCCTCGACGATGCGGCCGACGACCCCGCCAACCAGCATCTTCCCCAAGACCAAGCGGCCGTCCTCATGCAGGAGGTCTTCTACGGCTGCCTCGCCGGCTGCACCTCGACCACCGATACCTCGCTCGTCCTCAAGCTCGAGCGCGTCGACGGCGCGTGGACCGTGACAGAGGATTCCTGGCAGGCGGCGATAAAGAACCTGTTCTTCCCGGCCTAGGCCGATCCCAAGGCCCCGCCGGGGCGCACGCCGGCGAACCCCATCGTGAAAGGAGCCGCCCGTGCAGGCGGCTCCTTTTTTAGACCAATCGATTACGGGGCCTCGAGACGCGGGCGCACCGCTCGCTCGAGGCTAGGCGTCCTCGCCCACCGGGGCATACCAGACCGCGCGGTCCTCGAGGCGCATGACGCCCACCCGGCCCGCAGGCGCGCCGGTCGCAGCCGAGCAATCGATGCAGACGCGGTCGGCGACCCCGCCGGTATCGCTCGTCGCACCGACTTCGACCATGCAGCCCTGCAGTTCCTCGTTCGCTCCGTTTCCGCTCATGAGGCGGCCGTAGCGACCCAGATACACCGACGGCGTATGGCCGGAGACGACGACGGGGCCCCGGCCGTCGGCGCCCACGAGACCCGTGGGCTCACCCCAGAAGCTCTCCCGGATCCACAGGAGGTCCTCGGCGGCCTGATGCTCCATCATGCAGGCCAGGTCTTCGACCGAAGCGTCCGCGGCACCGCGCACCGGATCGATCGGAACGCCCGCGCTCGCCAGATACCCGTGCGCCGCCAGCGCATCGATCCCGGCATGCGCGAGGATGTAGGACCGCGTGGCATCGGCGAGGCCATGACTGCAGGGATGCGCGCGCCGCGCCCGTTCATCGGCGACCTCCACGACGCTGAAGAGCGGAAGGCCCGCGATCCAATCGATCATCTCGGCAGCCTCCTCACCCGAAAGGGCATCGAGTCCGCGCGCCGTGGTCGAGCCGCCGTTCATCTCCCATACCAGCAGCTCGCGGTCGTCTTCCGTCGCGAGGACGTCGAGAAGCATGCGCTCGTGGTTGCCCATGAGCACGCGAGCATTGGGAAGGGAGCGGACGAGGCGGATCACGCCGATGGGATCGGGCCCGCGGTCGACCATATCGCCCAACACGTAGATCGCATCATCGGCACCGGGAGATGCCTGCTCGAGCGCGCGGTCGAGCGCGCGAAGGTGACCGTGCGCATCCGAGGTAACGTATGTCGCCATCGGTTCCCCCTCTCGTAAACAATCTTCAACCAGCAGGCTCCGACTTCGAACCTTCAACCTTAAAGTTATAGTTTACACTTTTCCACCAGCACACGTGCCGCAGGCCAAAGGAAACACATGCGCGCGACATCCGCCGCCAACGTAACGTTTCGGTTACAAGGCCCGCCGCGCATCCCGTTGCTCTTCTATAGTAAAGCGACGTGAAGGCACCGAGGCGTGCCCGCCGCACATCCGAACCGGGCGCGCGGCGGGCACGCCCGCATACCGAAGGGGGCAACGCCATGGCACGCGTCCACAACTTTTCAGCTGGTCCGGCAGCCCTGCCCGTCGACATCCTCGGCGAGCTGAGGGATGAGATGCTGGAGTACGGCGACTCCGGGATGTCCGTCATGGAGATGAGCCACCGATCCCCCGCCTACCAGGCGATCATCGACGACGCCGAGGCGACGCTCCGCCGCGTCCTGAACATCCCCGAGAACTACCGCGTCCTCTTCCTCCAAGGCGGGGCCACGCTCCAGTTCGCCGGCATCCCGCTCAACCTCATGCGCCGCGGCCGCGCCGGCTACCTGGTAACGGGCAGCTTTGCGAAGAAGGCCTGGCAGGAGGCGCAGCGCTACGGCGAGGCGCTCCCCCTCGCCAGCAGCGAGGACACGGGTTTCGACCGCATCCCCGACCTCGCCGAGGCCGAGCAGCGCGCGGCGCGCGGCGACCTCGACTACGTCTATATCTGCCAGAACAACACGATCTTCGGCACGCAGTACCACGAGCTGCCCGACTGCGGCGACACCCCGCTGGTGGCGGACGTGTCGAGCTGCTTCCTCTCGATGCCGCTCAACATCGAGCGCTACGGCCTCGTATACGCCGGCGCGCAGAAGAACGCCGGTGCCGCGGGCGTGACCGTGGTCATCGTACGAGACGACCTCCTCGCGGAGGGCCCCGCGAGCCCGTACTGCCCGAGCTATCTCGACTACCGCTTGGAGGCGGAGAAGGGGTCGATGCTCAACACGCCCAATACCTACGGCATCTACGTATGCGGCAAGGTGTTCCGCTGGATCGAGCGGACCGGCGGCCTCGAGGCCATGAAGGCGCGCAACGAGGCGAAGGCGCGGGCGCTCTACGAGCTCATCGACGAGAGCGCCTTCTACCGCGGCGCGGCGCAACCCGGCTCGCGCTCCATCGCCAACGTGACGTTCCGCACGCCCGCTCCCGAGCTCGATGCCCAGCTCATCGCCTTCGCCGCCGAGCGCGGCATCGTGAACATCAAGGGGCATCGCGCCGCGGGTGGTTTGCGCGCGAGCATCTACAACGCCGTGACCATGGAGTCCGTCGAGGCGCTCGCCGCATGTCTGCGCGAGTTCGAGCAGGCTGCAGCGCGATCTATCTAGGGGCCGCGCGCCCCTGAAGGCCCGGGCGACGAGGCCCGGCGCTTCAAACAGCCCTGCTCGCGCGAAGGCGCCACCGGCGCCTTCGGCTCGTGCGGAACTCGCGGCGGACCTCGCCGCCCGGATCCGCAGCCCTCACGTTTGGCAACGAAGTAAAAGGAAGCCATCATGCGCTACATCAAGACGATCGACGATATCACCAAGGACGGACAGGTCGAATTCGGCAGCGGATACGAGTTCGTGGATGCGACCGAGGACGCCGACGCGATCCTCATGCGCTCGACCGACCTGCACGGCTACGAGCTGCCCGAGGGCATCCGCGCCATCGCGCGCTGCGGCGCGGGCGTGAACAACATCCCCGTGGAAGAGTACGCGCGCCAAGGCGTCGTGGTGTTCAACTCGCCGGGAGCGAACTCCAACGCGGTCAAGGAGATCGTGCTCGCGATGATGATCATGTCGAGCCGCGGTATCGTCCAGGCCATGCAGTGGGTGCGCGACAATGCCGACGACCCCAACATCCTGGCGGACGCCGAGAAGGCCAAGAAGGCGTTCGTGGGGCGCGAGCTGCGCGGGAAACGCGTGGGCGTCGTGGGCCTGGGCAACGTGGGCTCCAAGGTGGCCAACGCCTGCGTCGACCTCGGCATGGACGTCTACGGCTACGACCCCTTCATCTCGGTCGAGCACGCCTGGGCGCTCTCCCAGAACGTCCAGCGCGTAGGCACCCTGGAGGACCTCTGCCGCGGATGCGACTATCTCACGCTCCACGTTCCGTCGAAGGCCGATACCATCCATATGATCTCGACCGAGCAGCTCGACCTCCTCGCCCCCGGCGCCGTCCTCATCAACTTCGCCCGCGAGACCATCGTCGACGAGGACGCCGTGGACGCCGCGCTGCGCGCCGGGAAGCTGTCCTGGTTCGCCTGCGACTTCGCCACGCCCAAGACGGTGCGCATGCCGCGCACGTTCATCACCACGCACTCGGGCGCCGGCACCGAGGAGGCCGAGGCCAACTGCGCCGACATGGCCATCTCGGAGCTCAAGGACTACCTGGAGAACGGCAACATCGCCAACTCGGTGAACTACCCCGCCTGCAACATGGGCAAGGCGCGCGCCGCGAGCCGCATCGCGTGCCTGCACGCCAACGTGCCCAACATGATCGGCCAGATCACCGCCATCCTCGCGAAGGACAACGCCAACGTGCAACGCATGGTCAACGAGAGCGCCGGCGAGAACGCCTACACGATGTTCGACACCGACGAGCACCTCGACGAGGGCACCATCGACGCCCTCAAGCAGATCCCGGCCGTCTACCGCGTCCGCGTGATCAAGTAGATCCCGTTGGGGCGGAGGCTTCGTCCCCTGCGCGGACCCAGGCCGCCATCGCCAGGCGGGTTCGCACCGCGCGGAGCGCCCCACCCGCGGCGCTCCGTGCACCCGCGGCGCTCCGGCAAAGCGAATACCTCCGTCCCATCCGCCGCCTTCTTGTGGAATAGCGACCCGATACCCTGTCTTCGTTGAATAGACACAGTAGTAATTCCACAATCGTAGTTTTTCCCTCAGCTGTTACCATTCATGGAAAGGGCGGCGGCTGAATCGTCCCCATCTCGCGCGCCCGAACGCGGGCGCGGGGCCACCGCTCACGATCTATGAGGAGGAGCGGTTATGGAACTGACGCAGGCAGCCGAGCGCGCGGCGCTCAACAAGCTCATCGACTATCTGGACGATGACCCCGAAAAGCATATCGACGCTATCATGTCGCTGATCAACAAGCTGGTACCCGACTCGGTCTTCCCCGCGCAGCGCAAGGCGTTTGCCAAGGCCATCGAGACGCGCGATAACTGGTACCGCCTTATGATGAAGGTATTCGACCTCAACCCCGCCGTGCGCACGCGTCTGCTCAAGACGCTCATCGTGGACGGCAACATCCTCGCCTGGCCCAAGCAGGAGAAGATGCGTGAGAAGCATCAGTGCAACATCCCCTGGGCGATCCTGCTTGATCCCACGAGCGCCTGCAACCTTCATTGCACCGGCTGCTGGGCCGCCGAATACGGCCGCGCGCTCAACCTCTCGTTCGACGATATCGATTCGATCATCGAGCAGGGCAAGGAGCTCGGCTGCCACCTCTACATCTATACCGGCGGCGAGCCGCTGGTGCGCAAGGCGGACCTTATCCGCCTCTGCGAGAAGCATCAGGACTGCGCGTTCCTCTGCTTCACCAACGCGACCCTCATCGACGAGGCGTTCTGCCAGGACATGCTCCGCGTGGCGAACTTCATCCCCGCCATCTCGGCAGAGGGCGACGAGCAGACCACCGATGCGCGGCGCGGCGCGGGGACGTACGCGAGCATCGAGCGCGCGATGGCGCTGCTGCGCGCGCACGGGCTCCCGTTCGGTATCTCCTGCTGTTGGACGCGGGACAACGCCGACACGGTCGCCACGGAGCAGAACATCGACTGGATGATCGATGAAGGCGCGCTCTTCTGCTGGTACTTCCATTACATGCCCGTAGGCGCATCGGCGCCGGCGGAGCTCATCCCCACGCCCGAGCAGCGCGAGCGCATGTACCGCTTCATTCGCGCGATGCGCTCGAAAAAGGAGCTCTTCACCATGGACTTCCAAAACGATGGCGAGTTCGTGGGCGGCTGTATCGCGGGCGGTCGGCGGTATCTTCACATCAACGCTGCGGGCGATGTAGAACCCTGCGTCTTCATCCACTACAGCAACGCGAGCATCCACGATGCGACCCTGCTCGAGGCGCTCCAGTCGCCGCTGTTCATGAAGTACTACGAGAACCAGCCCTTCAACGACAACCAGCTGCGGCCCTGCCCCATGCTGGAAAACCCCTACGACCTGGGCAAGATGGTCGCGGAGTCCGGCGCCCACGGAACCGACCTGGTCGAGCCCGAAACCCCCGAGGAGCTGCGCCGCAAGACCGTGCCCGCAGCGCGCGCCTGGGCACCAGTAGCCGAACGGCTATGGAACGACCCGGGCGATCCGCTGTCCCTTGAGCGCCGCGAGGTGGGACGGCAGGGCATGGCAGAGACCGACATCGAAAAGTTCGAGCGGCTCGGCCACCGCGGCAAGCGCGGTTAGCCCGCGAACCGAGCATGCGAGGCGGGCGCGCGAGATGAAACACTCGGGACGGGCACGCGGGACGAAGCAAACGGGACAGCTTGGGCATACGCGTCGAAGACGATTCGCCCGCACGTTACACGTGGGACAAAAACCTCCGTCCCAAATGTCCCGGGCGGCCCGCCGCGTACAATAGGGGGCGAACGAACGCCCCATTCGAAAGGAAGCCCATGAAGGCCCTCCCGTTTCCCTGCATACGCCCCGTACCCGAGCACGCCGCCGAGGTCGCCGCGCTGCCCTACGATGTCTTCGATCGCGCCGAGGCAGCCGCATACGTCGCCGAGCGGCCGCTGTCGTTTCTGAACATCGACCGGCCCGAGACGCAGTTCGCGCCCGACCAGGACATGTACGCGCCCGAGGTCTACCTGCGCGCCGCCGAGCTCCTGCAGGAGCGCATCGACGACCGCACGCTCATGCGCGATCCCGGCATGTGCTACTACATCTACGAGCTCGAGATGGGCGGCCGCTCCCAGACCGGCCTGGTCGCCGTCTGCTCCGTCGACGAATACGAATCCGGCGTCATCAAGCGCCACGAGCTCACCCGTGAGGACAAGGAGCGCGACCGCATCGAGCATATCCGCGCGCTGGGCTGCCAGACCGGCCCGATCTTCCTCACCTACCGCGACCAGCCCGTGCTCGACATCATCCTGGGCGCCGCCAAGCTCGCCACGCCGCTGTACGACTTCACGGACGAGGAGGGCGTGCGCCAGACCGTCTGGGAGGTGAAGCGCCAGGACTCCATCGACGCCATCCGCGCGATGATGGACACCATCCCCTGTGCCTACATCGCCGACGGCCACCATCGGGCGGCGAGCGCGGTCAAGGTCGCCCAGGCGCTGCGCGAGGAAGCGCAGGCCGCGGGCACCTACACCGGCAAGGAGCCCTTCAACTACTTCCTGTCCGTGCTGTTCCCGGCAAGCCAGCTCACCATCCTGCCCTACAACCGCGTGGTCGCCGATCGACGCGGCATGACCGCGGACGAGCTCATCTCCCGCATCCAAGAGGCGGGCTTCGAGGCCATGCCGTCAGGCTCGGCAGTCGAGCCGGCCGAACCCGGCACCTTCGGCATGTTCGCCGATGGGCGCTGGTGGACGATCGCGCCCTCCGACAGGCTCGCCGGCGACGCCGACGGCGTCGATCCGGTCGCCGCGCTCGACGTCTCCATCCTGCAGGACCGCGTGCTCGGACCGTTGCTGGGCATCGAGGACCCGCGTCTCGACCCGCGCATCTCCTTCGTAGGCGGCATCCGCGGAACCGAAGAGCTCGAGCAGCGCGCCGGCGCCAACGGGGTCGCGTTCTCCCTGCCCGCCACGAGCATCGACCAGCTGCTCGCCGTAGCCGACGCCGGCCTGCTCATGCCGCCGAAGTCCACGTGGTTCGAACCCAAGCTGCGCAGCGGCCTGTTCATCCACCGCATCGCTAAATAGCGCGCAGGCACCGCATGCCCGCGGCCCTATCGAGAGGGGAACGCCCATGAGCAACAAGGCGAACTTCGAGGGACTCAAGGAGCGGCTCGTCGAGGACAACGAACGCGAACACGGAGCGGAGGCGCGCCAACGCTGGGGCGACGAGACCGTGGATGCAAGCAACCGCAAGATGCTCGGCCTGAACGAGAAGGAATTCGAACGATTCCAGGAGCTTGGAGCGCATATCAACGCCTTGCTCGAGCAGGCGGTGGGCGCGGAGGCCGACCCTGCGGGAGAAACGGGGGCGCGCATCTGCGATCTGCATCGCGAATGGCTCGGCTTCACCTGGAACTTCTACACGCCCGAGGCGCATCGGGGCCTGGCTGAGATGTACGTGGCAGACGAGCGGTTCCGCAGCTACTACGACGGCCGCGTCGAGGGCTGCGCCGCTTGGCTGCGCGACGCGATCATCGCGCACGCGCGCTAGCCTGCGGAAAACCAATTAACGCGGGGAGAGTGGGGCTTCGAGATATCCGCGAGGCCCCGGGGTCGCAGCGCCCTCCCGGCCGCTCCCGGACCCTACTCCCCCAGGGCCTCGCGCATCTCGTCCTGCTCCACCACACGCACCAAGTCGAAGCGGTCGCCGTCGAAGTCGTAGCACATCACCGAGCAGTTGCCGGGAACATCGGGGTACCCCAGGGCGGTCTCGCGGCGCCATTCGAGCAGGAACTCGCGCGACGCCGAACCGTGGCTCACCGCAAGCACGCTCTCGTGCTCCGGGCGGACCATGATATCGCGCAGCGTACCGCAGATGCGCCGATGGAAGGCCCGCTCCGATTCTCCGCCGAACCGGACGAAGTAGTCGCCCCACGGGCGCGCGGGCATGAGCGACACGCGCTCGCCCTCGTACTCGCCGAAAAACCATTCGCACAGCCCTGCTTCACGCGCATACGCCAGATTCTGGGGCAGGCCGTCGACGATGGCCTCGATGGTTTGATGCGTGCGCGCGAGCGTGGAGGCATACGCGTGATCGAACGCGACCCCCTCGTGCGCCAGGAAGCGCCCGACGCGAGCCGCCTGGCTACGACCCTCCTCCGTAAGCGGAGAATCGCAGCACCCCTGGATAAGGCACTTGCGATTGAACAGGGTTTGACCGTGGCGGACGAGATACAGGTGCTTCATGTGAACTCCCCTGCAACATGAGGTCGAAACGGAATAGGCGGGCGCGTCTGCGCGGACGCGCGGTCGCGCAGCCACGCAACCATGCAGCCACACGGACGCGCGGTCGCGCAGGCACGCAACTATGCAGCCACACGGACGCGCAGCCACACGCCCGCGCAGACGCGAGGTCGCGCGCTCACGCAACAATGCAGCCACACAGCCTATTGTAGCCCCGCGAACTGTGACGGCATGGTGAAGACGAAGTCGCCGACGAGATCTGGATGCGGCCGCTGCTTAGCTTTCGCGACGACGGGTAAACCACAGTTGAGGATTATAAGACAGATGTTTGTTAGGAGATCCTTAACATGACGCACTTCGAGGAATTCGACCGCAACGGAATCGACCCCTTCTTCTTTGACGAGCAAGGGATGGTGGCCCGCGCGGTGAAGACGGTACGCGGCCTGTACGGTGTCACGGGTGCCGCAGGCCTGCTCGCAGGCATCGCACTGCTGTTCTGGCCGGTGAAGACCCTCGTCGTATTGACGGTGGTGCTGGGCGTCTACTTCATCATCGCAGCCGTCGTGCGCCTCATAGCGGCGATCGGAACGCCCTTTTTGCCGTCCGGCTGGCGCGCGCTGAACATCATCGCCAGCCTGCTGCTGCTCTTCGGCGGCATCATCATGGTGCGCAACCAGGCGCTTTCCGCCGCGACGCTCACCACCTTCGTGGTCCTCGCAACGGGCTTCGGCTGGATTATCGAGGGCGTCATGACGCTCGTGGAATCCGGAGCCGTGCATAACCGCGGGCTCGCCGTGTTCTCGGGCGTGCTGTCGATCCTCGCCGGCATCGTGGTGTTCCTGTTCCCGCTGGAATCCACCGACATGCTCGTCCTCTTCGCCGGCGCGGCGCTCGCCGTGCTAGGCACCACGCTCCTGGTACGCGCGTTCACGTTTGGGCGCGTGAGGTAGCGACGCTATCGACGCGGCACCCGTCGGGAGTGCACGAATCAAGTATGTTGACGAGCCGTCTCCCGCGAGGCGGCTCGTCGCTTGAGCGGACTGACGGGAGCAGGGATGTGATTCATCTGACTGGAAGGCATCATGCAAGGAATCCCTCCCTGGACCGTAGATAAATGCCTGTCAAACGAGACAATCTGAAAACGGAAATGTTCCAGGCAGATTAAATAAGCACAATCATCCAAGACGCAATCTGCGCGAGCGCCATAGCATCGCAAGCAAAGGGGCTCCTCATCAGTAATCATATCGAAATCCAAAGACTCAAATAATCATTTACTCCCTTCGACGAATTCGAGACTAGAATCTTTAGCCAATTGAACCAAGATACTGCTCGTGAGCCACCAAGTTGGCGACACAGCCTTCTCAGTTTCCCAGAAGGCCTGCTTCACCCCAAGTGTAAAATTGCATCATCGCGAACGCACGTATATCGATATCGCCCTTCACCGAATCATGAGATTTTCTCAATTAAGACAGCGCCGCTTCGAACTATGAAGAAGGAGCCTGATTCGTCAAGCCAGCTAGATAGCGAGTCAGAACGACACTGCTCCAAAACCTACCTTGCCAGCGGTAGCCGCGAGGCCCTGTTGGATTACCAGTCAGAACGACACTGCTCCAAAACGAGTGCGAGCGCGTTGTTTCCGACAAGCGGGTTGGATTACCAGTCAGAACGACACTGCTCCAAAACTCGCCACGACGGCGCCCGTATCGCGGTCGAGTTGGATTACCAGTCAGAACGACACTGCTCCAAAACGAACAGCGATGGCGATGAAGCACGCGTCGGGTTGGATTACCAGTCAGAACGACACTGCTCCAAAACGTCTATAAGCGCCTGCATCTGGTCGCAGGTGTTGGATTACCAGTCAGAACGACACTGCTCCAAAACGAGCTGCGCATGCGCGACGGCGACGAATGCGTTGGATTACCAGTCAGAACGACACTGCTCCAAAACGGGTCTGAGATTCATTGTCGACAGAACCGAGTTGGATTACCAGTCAGAACGACACTGCTCCAAAACCCACGTCCTCGAACGTTTCGCCCGGCCCGAGTTGGATTACCAGTCAGAACGACACTGCTCCAAAACGCGACGTGATCGAAGGTTACGAGCGATGACGTTGGATTACCAGTCAGAACGACACTGCTCCAAAACGAGCGCAGCCGGGTCGATCGAACCGATGGCGTTGGATTACCAGTCAGAACGACACTGCTCCAAAACCCTTATTAACGACTGCATCGACAAGAACGTGTTGGATTACCAGTCAGAACGACACTGCTCCAAAACCTTTATCGGAAGAAAGCGCCTGCATAGCCGGTTGGATTACCAGTCAGAACGACACTGCTCCAAAACCCTCGAGGAGATTACGCCCGACGTCGTGGCGTTGGATTACCAGTCAGAACGACACTGCTCCAAAACCGCAGAAGGCGGAATGGTGAGTGCGCACGAGTTGGATTACCAGTCAGAACGACACTGCTCCAAAACCACGCCTAGAGCGGCACGGGGCCGCACAGGTTGGATTACCAGTCAGAACGACAGTGCTCCAAAACTGTCGTGGACATCGACAAGCAGCTCACGGAGTTGGATTACCAGTCAGAACGACACTGCTCCAAAACGCGGCCATGGAGGCGGCCGACGCCGGGGCTGTTGGATTACCAGTCAGAACGACACTGCTCCAAAACGAGGTTCGGCGAGCGCGTGCGCGTACTGGGGTTGGATTACCAGTCAGAACGACACTGCTCCAAAACGCGAGTCTGGTAGTTTTTAGCAATTCCCTGGTTGGATTACCAGTCAGAACGACACTGCTCCAAAACTTCACGGTAGTAAGGGCCACCATTCTATAAGTTGGATTACCAGTCAGAACGACACTGCTCCAAAACGGGAGCCAAGCGCAGGCCCGGCACCATCGAGTTGGATTACCAGTCAGAACGACACTGCTCCAAAACAACACTCATTGTTGTTTTGTCGTTTAACGGGTTGGATTACCAGTCAGAACGACACTGCTCCAAAACAAGTACTTTCTGAACATATACGGACGCCAGGTTGGATTACCAGTCAGAACGACACTGCTCCAAAACGGAAGATCGTGTGAAGCCGCATGTATACCTGTTGGATTACCAGTCAGAACGACACTGCTCCAAAACGTTAGACTAGTTCGACGAGTTCCGCAGCCAGTTGGATTACCAGTCAGAACGACACTGCTCCAAAACACGTTTATTTGTCAATATATGATATATAGGTTGGATTACCAGTCAGAACGACACTGCTCCAAAACCGTGCGAACGCGTCGCGTTAGCCACCGCCGGTTGGATTACCAGTCAGAACGACACTGCTCCAAAACGGTCAAAAGCATCGAGGGCACTGATGAGCCGTTGGATTACCAGTCAGAACGACACTGCTCCAAAACACCCTAAATAAATTAGGGCGCAAGCGAAACGTTGGATTACCAGTCAGAACGACACTGCTCCAAAACCGTAGGTTAGTGGTTATGCCCACCCGCATAGTTGGATTACCAGTCAGAACGACACTGCTCCAAAACCTGTCGCTGTTGTCAACTGTCGCCTGGTTTAGTTGGATTACCAGTCAGAACGACACTGCTCCAAAACCCTTCTCCTAAGCGCACTTCCCATCCGGCAGTTGGATTACCAGTCAGAACGACACTGCTCCAAAACTTCTACGAGCGCCTGCATGTCTGCCTTAAGTTGGATTACCAGTCAGAACGACACTGCTCCAAAACACGTGACTTACCTAGGACCTCGGAGGCGCCGTTGGATTACCAGTCAGAACGACACTGCTCCAAAACCACATGGATGGATGAGCACGGCCCGACGCGGTTGGATTACCAGTCAGAACGACACTGCTCCAAAACGCGAATCGGTACACAGGTGGGAAGCGGATGTTGGATTACCAGTCAGAACGACACTGCTCCAAAACGGGCGGCGGGCGCGTGGGCAGATACCTTTAGTTGGATTACCAGTCAGAACGACACTGCTCCAAAACTAGATATACGTCTGCCACACGTCGAGCGAGTTGGATTACCAGTCAGAACGACACTGCTCCAAAACCAAGCTGGCAGCGAACATAACCACGATCGTGTTGGATTACCAGTCAGAACGACACTGCTCCAAAACATGGAGTTCTAAGAGCGCCACGGACTGGAGTTGGATTACCAGTCAGAACGACACTGCTCCAAAACAACCTGCTGAACTCATGGACGCGCTGCATCGTTGGATTACCAGTCAGAACGACACTGCTCCAAAACTTATGAAGAAACTGTGTAGGCGGGATTCTGTTGGATTACCAGTCAGAACGACACTGCTCCAAAACTAAATATACAACCCGCTTTACCATAGTAAAGTTGGATTACCAGTCAGAACGACACTGCTCCAAAACGGGGCGTCTGGCGAAGATGCCCGCCGACGGGTTGGATTACCAGTCAGAACGACACTGCTCCAAAACACTAATTTGACCAAGAGTTACCCATCCGAGGTTGGATTACCAGTCAGAACGACACTGCTCCAAAACAGAGATGCGCGGGCTTGCGAAGATGGGCGAGTTGGATTACCAGTCAGAACGACACTGCTCCAAAACTCGCGAGGCTTGCTAGCAGGCCGAAGGCTCGTTGGATTACCAGTCAGAACGACACTGCTCCAAAACAGTTCTTTTAGCAATAACTTCATAATCCGAGTTGGATTACCAGTCAGAACGACACTGCTCCAAAACGACGGCGAGCAGGCCAGCTGCCACGGCGGGTTGGATTACCAGTCAGAACGACACTGCTCCAAAACCTTACCGTCCGTTAAACGACAAAACAACAAGTTGGATTACCAGTCAGAACGACACTGCTCCAAAACTGTAGGTTAGTGGTTATGCCCACTCGCATAGTTGGATTACCAGTCAGAACGACACTGCTCCAAAACGGCGATAACCACTTGTGCCTAGTAGGTGTAGTTGGATTACCAGTCAGAACGACACTGCTCCAAAACATGGCGCCCAACTTGCAACCGAACATCATGGTTGGATTACCAGTCAGAACGACACTGCTCCAAAACCTTAACCGCATCGTCGATCGCATAGCATGCGTTGGATTACCAGTCAGAACGACACTGCTCCAAAACAAGTCCCTTGAGCGTGATACGCGGGCGCGGGTTGGATTACCAGTCAGAACGACACTGCTCCAAAACGCGACGAGTCGTATCTGTCTACGGCAGCGGGTTGGATTACCAGTCAGAACGACACTGCTCCAAAACTTTCGGTTCAACCTTATCAATGAGAATTGAGTTGGATTACCAGTCAGAACGACACTGCTCCAAAACCTCGCTTATCGATGGCAAACCATCAGCTCGGTTGGATTACCAGTCAGAACGACACTGCTCCAAAACTTGTAGGCATAGGCATGATACTTGCAATTAGTTGGATTACCAGTCAGAACGACACTGCTCCAAAACATACAAGGAGGAAGACATGACATTGACCGAGTTGGATTACCAGTCAGAACGACACTGCTCCAAAACGCGTCGGTCTTCGCCGCCTCGCTCGCGTTGGTTGGATTACCAGTCAGAACGACACTGCTCCAAAACCTGCATTCGTGATGATGTTCTATTCCAGCAGTTGGATTACCAGTCAGAACGACACTGCTCCAAAACTAGCACGGGCACGGACACCGAGCGCGACGCGTTGGATTACCAGTCAGAACGACACTGCTCCAAAACCGTTGAAGCAAATTCCTCCCTGCTAAGAGGACGTTCGTTCTGACCATATGTGTCGTCATAGCTCAAGAAAATGCTGGTCATACACTGTTTTTATCTCATAGTCGTACTCTATCGCACTGGTTTTGTTTTCCAGAAGCAAGACTTCAAGTTCATGGAAAAAGACTCTTTCAAGAAACATTTTGAACTCATTTTCGCCCAAAAAAGTTTTAAGGTTTACGAACGCGAGCACTTTCCCGAGCTTCATATCAGAAATAAAATCAAGAAACATATCCAAGGTTTCAATGTACGGAAGACCGTCGCCTCGCTCGACAGAAAAGCCAAACGACTTCAGAAAACGACGCAAGTCCCATTCTACGTTAAATCGATAATCGCTCTCTCCCTGATATGTCAAACTGGTGGCAAATCCCTGCAACCGCCTACCGTAACTCTCAAACGTGCTTCGTGCATCGTCGTCTTCGAGCAAATACAACTCCATAGTCGAAAGCATTTTCCCTGATAGCTCAGCACAATCCCACGGCAGACGAAGTGGATCGGTTATCATGAACAATGTCCGTCCGGGAGCAAGCTCATTGCCCTCATCATCCCATAGGGAAAAATCCTCGAATATCAACTCTCCCGCATTTGCCGCAAGCGATCGAGATATCCGAACAAACAGGGAGGGATTTTCAATCTCTAGCGTATGGACAAAGCCCTTCTTTATCTCAATGGAGTTATCAGCGCCAACGAACACCAGCTTCATAGAACAAGAAACTCCTCTACCGTATCCACCTCTTCATGCTCCGCCTCACAACCCGTAATGCACGTCATCGTTGCATATTGTTTCTCGGTGACCCTTAGAACCTGAACGAGCCCCTCAAGAGGACGATGCCTCTTCATTCGCGAAATCGCACTGGACGCCGCCGCCTCGTTAATCACCAGCTTCGAATAGACCGATTGTTGCAACATGAGGAAACCATCTTTGACAAGGTATTTCCTGAACTGAGCATAGCGCTTGCGCTGAACAGCCGTTCCAACAGGAAGGTCAAAAAACACCAGCAGCCTCATATATCTCACTCGACCCTTCGAGCTCATACTGCATCGAAACCTTGGATTTCATCGACACCGATCTTTTTATTCAATGCGTTAATGCAGTCTTGGACAAATAGCGACATGACAGAAGACAGCTTGTACTCCCCTTCGTTATATACAACCGTTGTGTTCACCAAGTCACCAAGCAACCGACGCGAACTCGCATCGAATTCGGAGCCGACCCATTCATCAACCAAGCGATCAACAAGCGGCCTGAAAGGCTCCATGAGATCACATGCAAGGTTAAATTCGTTGTACTCGCTATGATGACAAATACCGCATTGCGTCAGGTAACCACGCGAGACGATTTCGCGATTCACTGAAGACAAAATAACAGCATAGCCATAGTTCAATGCATCGTTTATAGGGCAGTTAATGTCACGAGAGAACCCTTGGCCAAACAAAGATTGAAAATAGATGCGAGCCGCATGTGCCTCCCGATTGGTAGTATCTCCCGATCGGACCTCATCTATGGCCGACTTGAGCATTCGGGCCTCCGGCAAATCGCGATCAGACAAGACCGCAGCCTGTTGGCGAATCTTCTCCTTAACAACACGCTGCCATACGCGCTTTTTAATCGGCTCGCCCCAAGACAGCTGCTCCTGTATACGCCTGCTTACATTATGAGCTCCATACAGAGGCAACGCTTGGCCAACGGGATTGTGCTTCTCATCTGAATACACAAGTGAAATCTTGTTCTTTGCCAACTCCGCCATCAAATAAGCGCTGATATACACCCGCATCGTCTGAAGGGTGACTGACGAAATCTCCGACAGATGGATCTTCGCCACATCATCTTCTTTACGAACAACCATATATCCACTTTTATACGAGAGACGGCAAGGACTCTCGATAAAAACAGTCCTAAAGCCCAATGTAGGTTTTCCTCTCGAACATGCCGGTTATTGACTGATCGATAAACGTAATGCCCTGATTAGTTAACACATTTCTAAATACAATCTTCAACTGGCCAGCAGTCTTTGCCCCGCCGATTGGACGCATATCCTCCATATTATTAGAAGCTGAAGAAAGGGCGATTAATCCCTTTAGTACGAGCACCTTATCATCAATCTCCAACGATGAAAAAGTGGATGCGCGATCCGAAAGCTTCAAATTATCATATAGACGCTTATCAAACCTCTTGATGCACCCAACAATGCGTTCGAAAAGACACGTACAGATATTCGTATCAACCTCGGCGTCAGAATATAGCTTCATCGCCAGACAGGTCTCCTCCTGGCTAAGCGCCGCCGGAATTGCACTGCGAACCTGATCAGCGCCCGTGATAAATAGCCTGCATCCATCGACCTCGATTATTTGCTTGACAGCAATCTTGGCACGGGCGATAGATTCGAACTGGTATCCTCTTTCCGCGGCAACCTCGCGGCCATAAGCATCAATATCCACGTTGCCTCCAGCTGCACGAGCTACCGGCACTGGAGCGAAATCAATAATGCGTTTGCCTTTCTTATCCTTTGCGTAATAGCAGAAGAAATATGCAAACTTCTCCGAAGAATAACCACCGTACTTCGAAGGATCCAGGCCCTCCTTCAGGGGTAGTGACAAATTCGTCTTCATGCGAGGAGAATAAATTGTTGCATCCCAAAATGCACCCGAGGTCTCTTCAGGCATGCGGCTCAAATACACCTGGCGATAGTTCAGATACTTTCGAATGCGCTCGCATTCGAACTCTGCATCCCATGTATCCTGGAAAATCTCGCCCGTATCCCTACTGAAACCAGAATGAAGGAAGCTTGAAATGACAAATCCAGTTGATCCAGGCATCCGACCGGTCTTTTTTACCTCAGTCGCCTGAGCGCGTACGAAATCTTTAACCACATGGGCGTAGCCGATAGGGTTATCGTACATGCCAGGATGCCTCAGCAGCAAGAACCTGCCGATCTCCGCAGCCAGCAACGCGTCATGAGCATGATGGAAATCATTGATTTCGCGACATTTGTAATAGTGCTTTGCTACGCGCAACTCGTGAGACAAACTTGCCTTAATGGGAATGAGCCTCGCTTCCGGAAAGCGGTTCTCCAAAACAAGCTTAACAAGCTTTACAATCTGAGACGTCTCGACGAGCTGGCGAGCAATAAAGCCCTTGGTCCGGCGCTCGCTAACATCGGAGCACATCAGGTTCCTCAGCTTTTTATCGCCAATTAGACCGCAACGATGCAGCTCTTGCCAATAGGGCGCCATCTTTGTCCGAACGCCCTGCGGAAGTAGAAGCTGATTCGTCTTAGTCTGGTTTTCGCTCTTCAGCACCAAAGCCTTATTCTCAAAGCTATCATCCTTGATATAGGATTGCGGAATGATGTGGTCGACTTCGTAATCAGATAGACGCGTCACGTCGAGCGGAGTCTTCGAATACAGGCTTTTTCCTCCCTGCATGAAATATAGAACGAGTCGCTCATCCTCGAAATCAACCGGCTTAAATCCCTTCAGCTCACGCGCAAGGTTGGCGTTTTCACGCTTGAAAGCGGCGACTGCCTCCTTAATCGCATCGTAGCGCCTCTTCGTCCTCTTGCCCTTATTCGACTCATCTTCATCGCGCGTATTCTCGATGAAGATATTTACAGGAGCCTTCCCGGCAATGCGAACGATTTCCTCTACGATGCGCACCGCCTGGTTAGCCGTCCTGCGCAGCGCAGGAGAACCAGGCAGATCCGACACCTGCAGACTACCTGCGTTCGCCATCAACTCGGCATTCATCTCTTCAATCTTCTTCTCAAAGCCAAGGCGCTCATCGTGAAGGATTTCCATAAGGACCATAGTCCTACTGCGTTCGCCGCCGACCGGGCTTCCTTCACGCAGGATATCCATAATGGAATAGAGACCGCAGTCCGTTTCAACTTTGGTTTCCGCTAAAAACTTCTCGGAAAGCTTGCCCCAACCCGTCAAACGCTTCTTGCAAATTATCCTGATCTGCTCCGCAGACAATCGATCGGAGAAATTGCGATTCAACTGCTCCCTCAAGATGGACCGGTCTTCGAACAAAGTGCTCCATAGAATGATGGTCTCAACCATGGGGACCATCGATGCCGACAGCTCGTCGACCTTAAACACATCCTTGCAGAAGAACCGATATGCAGGCATCGATGACTCGAACTTTGACTCACCCTGGCCACCGCGAACGTGCACCCGCGCCCAACCACGATTCGCCCGCATCCAGTCTTCAACCATCTTGTACGTAACGCTCCTGCGCTGCTTAAACAACTCGTCCACGATGCCTTTACGATCGGCATAATCAAAACGACGCCAATCATCCCCGTCGACGGAATATCGTGCGCCATTCAACTCGTTCAGAACGCAGAACTCCTCGTACAGCAGGGAGTTGCGCGGCAGGACGCTCTCCCTCATCAAGTAAGTGCAATCACTCGTCATTCTCTGTATGAACGCATGCGCAGCATGGCCTTTATCGATAACGTCTTCCCAGTTCCAGGGATAGACCGGCTGGTCTTCCATACCAGGCTTGCGGGTCGCCCATGCAAAACGAGGTTGGTTATTGTGGTCGAGAGCGGCATTCTTCTGCGTCAACGGCCCTACATAATATGGAATCCTAAAACTCACGAGCGATTCTATTTTATCGAGATTCTCAAGCAAAAACGGATAATGCTTACCCTGGTTTTTGAGGATAGCGTCCATCTCTTCTAAATGGAGTTGGTAAGGGATGCTTCCATTGTCGCTTGTCTTGAGCCTGCGCAAGAACCGCTCCTCCTCGAAGCGGCTGAGAATCTCTGCATAGTGCGCATCTGCCACAGCATCGGTCTTATCGAGAAGATTCTTTACCTCTTTGAAGAAGTCAGAGTAGGCGATCTTATGCATCAGGTCGTAGCGCGTGTACCCCTTTGCCTTCGCCGGATCATACCCACCATTTGCCTGAAGCTTCTCTCCGCGGAAGAAGGCGTCATACTCATCGGGTGCATAGGTGCGAACCAAGAGCTTAAGAAGAGCTAGATCCGCTTTATACGCCTCGTATTCTCTAACCTTGCAGAACGAAACAGTTCTTCCCGAGACGCCTACCAGTGCTCCCGAGGTGACAGGAGCGCCGTCTGCGGAACTCAAAATGCCCAAAAGCACATACGAGGAATAAACCGAACGAATCGCATCAAACAAGCCCACAGCATCATCGGGCATCGAGGCAAGCGCTGCCTCGACCTTTTCGTCATCAGAAAGGCTGAAGGAAGCATCTTCCAACTCACACCCAAGAGTCGCGGAGAAATCGGCTTTATAGCCTACGATCGCCTTGGCGATCCCCTTCCCCATCGTCTTCTGCGTATCTTTATCAAATCCGAACAGCTTGACGACAGACTCCTGCTTTTCAGAACGTGAAAGGGATGAGCTTTCAAGCACCTGCCTCATCGAAACGGGATCACATTCGCACGAGACATCCAAAGCAGCGCAACGATCATCCACTGCAACACACAGGCGCTCGATAGATTCCTCCATATTGGCGGCAGTTGCGCTCAAGCTTGGATTGTCCTGGTGCAAGAAATTACCGCGATGCTTAACGATGTTGTGCAATGCAAGGTAAACCTCTCGGAGGTCGGCCTTTTCATCGGTTGTCATCAGCCATGCCCGCAAATGATAGATAGTAGGAAAGCGCTTATAATAATTCTTCTCAGACTCCGCCGAGATAAAGAGGGGGCTGTGATAATCGCGGAATGCCTCGCTCCGGTCTTCTCGCAGCAATCTCGCTTGCTTCAAACGGATAAAGAAAGACGGGTCAACAAGAGCCATATCCTCTTCAAAGAAACGCTGGAGGAGGTCCAAGCGCCAGCGGCGGCGCTCATACCTACGGCGCTGACCGCGCTTTAAACGAGTATCCGCCGCCGTTTCACCTGAAGGGAAAACACGGCTACCCCAAGTAGGCTTGCCACTATGAGTAAGCAACTCGCCCTCAACATTAGTGACCGCCCATCCCACAGAGCCGGTGCCCAAATCAAGGCCAATGTTGTAATCGTCTTTAATATTTCTAAGCTTCATAATTCCCCCTACCTGTGCTACAGTAAGCACGTCTTGATTACCAGTCAGGACGACACTGCGAGTCAAAATACGGCTTTGCCAAAAATGCCCTTTGAGCGCCGCGTAGGCGGCATCTTGACTTGCTTAAGGCCCTCAGTCGAGGGCCTTTTTCGTTCTTGGGTAAACCATACACTTTCATTCGGACATATTATTCGCGACTTCGATGCTAATCGGTGAATTGCGCTGACAATATCGCAATTGAACGTCAATGAGACGAATTGCTTTTGGAGGACCCCCGCCATGACCACCCTCATCATCGATGCAGACGCGTGTCCGGTCACGCGTGAAGCGCTCGCATGCGCGCGGGCCGCTCGCGTACCGGTGCTCATCGCGGGCAACTCCACGCAGAACCTCGCGCGCCGCATCCGCCGCGACGATCCGCGCGACGCCGCGCATGCCCGCGGGCGCGACGCGACGCATCCCGGCTTCTGGGTCGAGACGCTCGACGTCTCATGCGGCGCCGATAGCGCGGACTTCGCCATCATCGAGCGTCTCCAACCAGGCGACGTGGTGGTCACGCAGGACATCGGCCTCGCGAGCATGGTGCTGGGGCGCGGTGCGGCGGCCATCGGCGTGCGCGGGCACGTGTACAGCAAGGCCACCATCGATATGCAGCTGTTCATTCGGCATGAAGAGAAAAAAGTGCGCCGCGCGGGCGGTCGCACCCAGGGCCCCTCGGCCTTCACCGATGACGATCGGGATCGCTTTCGCGCCAATCTCGAGCGCCTGCTGCGCGATGCGCTTCTGAAATAAGCAACACCGGTAATAAGCACACCGCTCCACGCCCTTGCCCGCGCCGACACCGCTCTGCGCTCATACCAGTGCCGTCGCCGCGACCAGCCACAGTCCGTGCCCTTGCCGACGCGCGCACCCAGCCGCAGGTGACGTCTTCACCGCTTGTGCGCCTCGTTCCAAAGGCGCTCGAACTCGGGAGTCGGCCAGATGGCGATGCGGCGGTTGACCGCTTCCAAGCTGAATGGCTCCCACAGCTGCGACTCGCCCCATGCGGACAGGAATTCATGCTCCGGATCGCCTTCATCGGCAATCGCGCGCAAGAAGCTCTCGAACCCGCCGATACCGCCCACATCCTCTGGCGGGGCGTCACCGGCGCCCTTTGTGCAGTACGGCCACGGACCGTCATAGGCATCCAACGTTTCAACGAGCTTTATCTTGAACTCCCAGCCGTCGCCGTAGTCATAGGAATAGCGCGCCGAGCGGGTCTTCGGAAAGACATCTTCGAGGTACATCTGGCATGCATCGAAATTGCGCCGAGGCGAACGCTCGGGAAAGAAATCGTTTTCTGCAAAGTTCTCCTGCTCGGCTATGCGTACCATCTCGCCATGCGTGCGCAGCTCGAAATCGTACAGATGGTAACCGGCGAACAGGAACGCCGACTGGATAGCCATATGGAACACGTCGAACGACATCGTTGCGGGCACGATGATCTCGCGCCAGCAGGGATGGAGCCCGCCAAGGTCCAAGTCGATACGGAATCGAAACGCACGCACCGGCTCGCGCGCAGCCGACGAGGGTCCATCCGACATCATGCCGAGCTCCGCAGCCTGTTCAAGCAACGACTCGAACCCGCGATACGCCTTTAGATGAAAAGCCGCTTCGCTGCGTCCCTGTTCGGTAAGATACAAATGCAGGGTTTGCGAATCGAATCCCGCCGACCCATTGCCGATCAATCGGTCGATGCTCTTGTCGAGAGCGGTTGGATCGATAGCAACCATGGCGGAGGGCTCGCCTTCCGCCATGCGGCAGGTGAGAAGTCCCAACAGCATGAGCATCAAGTCATCAAGGTAAAGCTGGAGCGACAGATCGGAGCCTGCCTGCGCCCCATTTGGCTGCGAAGTCCCCGGTTGCGCAGCGCTGCACCCTCCCTCAACAACGGAAAAGCCCGCCTTGCGCGAACCGTCGCGATCGTCGGAGCGTTTCATAGCCGTCCCCTCTCTCGTGTACGTCGTCTGGTGAAATCGTACACGAAATCGGCCTAGAAAAGCCCCAGGACCAAGCCCCAAAGGCACGAGACCAAGAAGAGCGCGACCACGATCACCGCGTTCTCGCGCGGATGGCGGTTGGTGCGGAACAGCACGAGGTAGCCCACGCCGGCGGAGGTCAGCAGGCCCGCCATGAGCGGTGCGAAGCCCAAGACGCCCTCCAGGTAGAGCTGCGTGATCACCACGCTCGCCGCGCAGTTGGGCACCAGGCCTACCAGCGCCGAGGCGAACACCGCGAGGAATCGGTTGCCCGCAAGGAAGCTCGCCAGCGCGCCCTCGCCCACCGTCTCGAGCAACGCCACGAGGGCGAACGTAACAAGGAAGATGAAGACGGTAACCTGCACCGTGTGGGACAGGGCGCTCATCACGATGGAGCGCAGCTTGCCGCCCCGTGCATGCTCGTGACCGTGATCGTGGGCGCAGCCGTGGCCGTGGTCGTCAGCGTGGCCGGTGCCGTGGCCGTGGTCATGCTCGACAGCGTGGTCGTGCTCGGCAGCGTGGCCGGTACCGTGATCGCACCCGCACTCATGCCCCGCATGGCCGTGGTCGCCGCCGTGATCGTGCCCATGACCGTGATGGTGCGCATGACCGCACCCGCAGTGGTCCTGCTCGCACAGGCGGCAGATATGCTCGGCATCCTCGCCGCCCTCTGCCATCTGCTCGACCACGTCGGTCTGCACGCCATCGCGGCGCACGGAGAGCACCGTGCGGCGCAGGAACTCGTGCACGCGCGCGTTGCGGCGCAGCGCGCGGATCAGCAGGTCGGCGGCGACGCCCGTGATGAGGGCTATAAGGACCTTCAGCCCCAAGATCTTGAAGAGCAGGCCGGCATCGATGCGCTCGGCCACCAACATGGGCAGCATCTCGTCGGAAGTCGAAAGGAACACCGCCACCAGCGTGCCCAGCGTGACCACGCGGCCGGCGTAGAGCGTCGCCGCCATAGCCGAGAACCCGCACTGCGGCACCACGCCCAGCAGCGCGCCCGCCACGGGCCCCGCCGCGCCTGCGCGACGCACGATGGCGTTGGAACGGCCGCTCGCCGCATGCTCGAGCGCCTCGAGCGCCAGGTAGGTTATGAACAGGAACGGCACCAGCCCCAGCGTATCCTCCAGGGCATGCTCGATAAAATGCAGCACCATATGCATAGACGGTTCTCCTCGACTGAATATCAATGAGCGCGGCGGCATCCCGGAGGAAGGCGACGAAGGTGCGCGCACCCCGGCGACGCCATCGCGACAAGCGGACTGTTCATACCCCGCCCGCTCCAAACCAAGCACGCAGCGCACGGACCACTCAGTATACTCAAAAGTTTCATGTGGGTAACTCAGCCTTCAGGCAAATTTACAAACGTTCGCAAAACACGATGCATCGCGAGCGCCCTGTCCGGGCTCGACCATAGAGCCTGGAACCATGTCAACCGATGGAGATAGCGGGGCTCGCCTTCGGCATGCAGCCGCAAACGAACCCCGCGCAGATGGTGCGATGCGCTAGTTGGTGCCGATGGACATCGTCTCGGGCAGGGTGCTGCCGCCGTCGATGACGATCTGGGAACCGGTAAGGTAGCTCGACTCGTCGCTGCCCAGGAACGCGAAGAGCTCGCCCACCTCGATGGGGTTCGCCAGGCGCTTCATGGGCACGCCCGCAGCGATGTCGGCGATGGCCGACTCGGGGTCGCTCGGATTGGACTCGAGCGCCATCTTCTCCACCATCGGCGTGCGCGCGTAGCCAAGCTGCGAGCAGTTCACGCGGATGTTGCGGTCGGCGTACTCCACCGCCAGGCACTTGGTGAGGCCCACGAGCGCGGCCTTGGTCATGGCGTAGGCGGCCTCGCCGGCGTCGGCCACGATGTCGCCCGTGACGGAGGACGCGATCACGATGTTGCCGCCGCCCTGCTTGAGCATGTAGGGAATCACGGCCTTGCAGGTGTTCCACACGCCCTTGATGTTGACGTCGATGTGGAAGTCGCGCGTCTCGTCGTCCATCTCCTCGAACGGAGCCAGGCGGCACACGCCCGCGTTGCAGCACGCCACGTTGATCTCGCCGAACGCCTCGACGCCCTTCGCGGCCGCCTCGTCCATCTGCGCGTGGTCCGCCACGTTGGCGACAACGGTGATGATCTGCGAGCCGTATTCCTCGCGAAGACGCGCCGCGGTCTGCTCCACCGCAGGCGAGAGGTCGACCATGATGAGCTTGGCGCCGTACTTGGCATACGCCATGGCGATGCCCTCGCCCAAACCCGCCGCGGCCCCCGTGATGAGCGCGACCTTTCCATCCAACTTAGCCATGTGCAGTCCCTTCACCTCGGCTATGAATACAACCACGAGGAGATTGTACCGCCGAACACCGCGGGCGGCCAAAGGAGGCGCGGCGGTGGCCGTGCGGCGCCAGGCTGCGGGGCCGCGCGAAGCCCGCAACGGTGCTTGCACGATCCCGCTGCGGGCGGCGGGGGCGCGCGACCTTGCTGCGGCGAGGCGGTGCGACGCGAAAAGTTTCACATGCTAAACACTTCAGCGTCGTAGCGACCCTCTATACTCTTGGACGGACAAGTACCGACCACATTCCGGCCGCGCCCCGACGCCCCGCGTGCGTCCGGGTGCGCCGACATCTCGACAGGAGTACCGCCATGAACGCTCAACAGGCACTCGAATACTATCGTCAGCCGTTCATCCCCATGTTCATCTACGGCGACTACGACGCCATGGAGTCCGAGCGCCAGCGCGGCGAGGAGGCCATGAAGGCGCTCATCGACGAATGGCGCGCCAACGAGGAGCCCGGCTTCGACTTCGGCATCGTGCTCGAGCTGGCCGACCGCAACCGCGAGCTGTGCGACCAGATCGGCGAGGCGCGTCTGCGTAACCTCTCCAGCCCGCTGCTCGCCCGTAACCTCTCCGACGCCGACCTGTGCGCCGCCATCGGCAAGATGCAGGGCCGCGCGGCCAGCGCCGTCGCACGCGAGGTCCGCGGCGACCGCGACGCCTACTCCGTCGCCTACGTGCGCAAGCCCATCAAGGGCACGGTGCTCGGCATCGACATCGAGACCACCGGCCGCGCTCCGGAGCGCGGCTACATCATCAACGTCGGCTGGGAGATCATGGAGCTCACCAGCGACGCCGTGCCGCACGACCCGCAGGCGTTCTACTGCGGCATCCCCGACCTCTACCGCGAGACGGGCGTGCCGCTGGCCGACATCCACCACATCCAATGGGCCGACATCGACGGCAAGACGCCGTTCCGCGAGGACGCGAAGCTTCAAAAGGAGCTGCTCCGCCTCATGAAGAAGTACCCCATCATGGCGCACAACGCGGCGTTCGAGGACAGCTGGTTCATGCTGCACCTCCCCGGTTACGCCGAGGCGCGCCGCGCGGGCAAGATCATCGTGATCGACTCGCGCCACATCTGCCGCTCCGTCGACGGCGAGGTCCGCACGCTGCCGCGCGAGAGCGCGCCTGCCAGCCTGCAGAACTGGGCGCGCCGTCGTGGTACGCTCGCGGCGGACGAGAACGAGCTGCACCTGGGCCTCGACGACACCGACCTCATGCTGCGCACCGTCCAGGCGGAGTTTAACGGCAAGAACATGTTCCTCAAGTAGCTGCTGATACCAGCAACGAGGTGCGGAGCGCCCGCGTAGCGAAGCAAGCGCGGGCGCTCCGCCTCACGGGCGGGCACCGTTCCTCATCCATTCTCAAAATGTAAACATGAATAGCTATAAAATCTGGCCATTCTATTCATAGTGGTGAATGGAGGCTGACATGACCATCATCAAGCGTTACTGGAATGCCCTGGACGAAGCATCGCACAAAGCGCTTAAAAAGGCCGCGTTCCTCGCCCTCGGCATGGGGCTCGCCCTCTTGCTCGTCATGTTCCTCGTCTACTTCGACGTGTTTTTCCTCGGCACCATGGGCGACGCCGCCCCGACTCAGTTCGCGCTCATGCCGGCGTTCATGCTCGGCGCCATCGCGATCGCCATCTACAGCTATGTGCTCGTATACCGTGCCCACAAGGCGATCAAGGAAAACCTCTTCGCCCAACCGACGCCTGGTTCACGCACCCGCGAGACCTGGACGCACGCGGACGGCTTCCTCCTGGCGCTCGCGCTCATCGGCATCGTGTCGATTCCCTCCGCGGTTGCCGGGCTCATTATGGACTTCTTCCTGAGCTCGTCTCCCCTCTATGAACCGAACTCGCCGGCAAGCGCCCTGTTCTGGCCCATCGTGGGCTTGGTGCTCGCGCCTATCGCGGCGAAACGCTACATCCCCTTGCCCGAACACGACCGGAACGGTGCACGATAGCGCAAGCGAGCGCCGCTGCACAGCAGAGCGAAGCAGCAGGGGATGCGCGGGATGCGCCGTCGCATATCGAGCTGGCCCGTGGCGCGCGCTCGACTTCGCAGTTGATGACGCGCGCACGCAGCTTATGACCCGTTAGCCCGCCGGCAGCCTCGGCTTCGTCGGGGCGAAGCGCTACCATAGGCTTACAGATATCCAACGCTTCCGTTAGGCCGCCATGAATCCCCCTTCGCATATCAAGCAACAGGACGCTAAACGACTCCGAATCGCTGTAGCCGGCGCGCTGGCGCTCGTCCTCGCGCTGTTCGGCTGCATGGGATGCGGCTCCACCGCCTCGGACGTCCTCGCAGGTTCCCTCGAATCCCCTGCGAGCGACCGGCGCGACGCGATCGAAGAAGAGCAGGGCAACGGCCCCGCCTCGCCCGGCGACGACGCGCCCAGCTCGGCGCCCGCTGATGCCGCGACGTTCGATTACTCGTGCATACCCGCCTTCGACAGCCAGCCCTACGTCGTCTTGAACGGAAACAACCCCTCGCTCACCGCTCGGGAGGCCGACGCCCTGATCTCAGCTTGCGGCTCCCCCGCCGCCGCGGAGTCGTACGCGCCGCTCGACGCGCTCGGCCGCTGCGGTGCCGCGATGGCGGTCGTAAGCCGCGACACGCAACCCACCGAGCCGCGCGAGAGCATCGGCATGATCAAGCCTTCGGGCTGGCATACCGTTCGCTACGATGAGTTGGTCGACGGCAAATACCTTTACAATCGCTGCCATCTCATCGGATACCAGCTCACGGGAGAGAACGCCAACGGACGCAACCTCATCACCGGAACGCGCTATCTCAATACGGAGGGGATGCTGCCCTTCGAGAACTGGGTCGACGACCATGTTGATCGCGGTGGGCGCGTGCTGATGCGCGTCGAGCCGGTTTTCGTCGACTCCGAGCTGGTGGCGCGCGGCGTTCATATGGAGGCGTTGTCCCTCGATGACGATGGTGCGGCCGTGCGCTTCAACGTGTTCTGCTACAACGTGCAGCCGGGCGTGGCCATCGATTACGCCACCGGAAACAGCTGGCGCGACTCCAATGGCCCCGGTTCCGCTGCCGGCGGCGTTGCCAGTGATTCGGCAGCTGCGAGCATCCCGTCGGATGGGTCGGATGCCGGCCCGTGCTTCGATGCATCGTCTGGATCCGATGGCGCGCAAGGCGCCGATGCCTCCGAGCCGCGTTCATATGTGTTCAACACCAATACGCACAAGTTCCATATGCCCGGCTGCAAATCGATCGCGCGCATGAAGCCCCGCAGCAAGCGCGAGGTCACCCTCACGAGAAACGAGGCGCTCGCCCAAGGGTACGTGCCCTGCGCGCTCTGCAATCCATGACGCCCCTTCGACTCCGATTCCCTGCGGCCGCTACTGCCCCTTCGACCTCGATTCCCTGCGACCGCTACTGCCCCTTCGACCTCGGAGACTTTCCGATAGCGCACCCCCTTCGACTCCGCGGACTTTCCGATGGCACGCCCCGTTCGACTCCGATGCACAAGAGATTGTGCAGACACCCGGCCCGCCTCGCTCTAGACTCATAGGCAACGACGAACCTGCAGGAGCGTCTTCGATGATTCTCGGCGGAAGGAGACGGCTATGATGCTGTCCGAGCAAATCAAGCATGGTCGCAAAGCGCTCAACATGTCGCAGGCCGACCTTGCCGAGGCGATTTGGGTATCGCGCAACACGGTGTGCAACTGGGAGACCGGGTCGACGACTCCCGATATCCAGAGCCTCGTACTCATGAGCGCGCTATTCGGCATAACGGTCGATGACATGGTCAAAGGCGACGACGCGGTCATGGCCCAGGCGATCGCGCGCGACCGCCACCATATCCTGCTCGCCGGCCCCACGGTCCCAGATGGGTCTGGCGCTCCCGAACCGATGCTGGACCTCTTCGACCTCCATGCTATCGGCAGCAGCGTGTATGGCAAATTCGAAAGCACCGATATAACCGCAGCCGGAGCCCTCGCCTTCCGCCTCGTGCGCGTCGCCTCGTTCTTCAGCCGCGGACTATATTACCTGGTAGACGATACCGGACGCCGCATCGGATCCATATCGAGGAAGCATGCGCTGCATCACCCCGTATACCAGGTGCGCATGAACGGGTTCGACCGCGTGCAGCTTCGCCGGGAAATACGTATCGACGGCGGATACAAGGATGTGATCCGCTTCGATGGCGAGGGCATCAGCGTGAGCGGCAATCTGATGGGCGACGACTTTGAGATTATGCGACACGGCGCGATGATCGCATCGATTCACGTGCGGCCGGCGTGCAACCGCGTCGCCTACGGAATCGAGCTTGCAGACGAAGCGACCACGCCGCTCGTGCTCGGCATCGTCCTTACCATCATGATGCTACGCAACTACGACCAGGTCTGGGTGCGCGGCGCGGGGGCGAGGAGCGCGTCCGCCAGCTAGCGCGCACGGCGCGATTCTCGTTCATAGCGCGATTTGAACTCATAGCGCGATTCTCGTTCATGGCGCGATTCGACATCATAGCGCGATTCGTGTTCAAGGCGTGATTCGAACTCATGGCGCGATTCGTGTTCAAGGCGCGATTTCGACTTTAAATCGGGCATCTAAAAATATGGGACGCGTTTTTCGTATTGTTTCGAATTCCCACCTTGTATACCGCGCGATTCCCAAGTTGTCACCTGCGGTTTCAAAGGATGAAACAGCGATCTATATCGCAAGTTTCCAAATGCATACGAAAAACGCGCCCCACGCAAAATCAGCCGACTCGAGCGATGAATAAAAGGGCTCGCGAGCACCCGGACGGCACTCCCCTCCACCCCGCCATCGCTGCACAGGCATTCCAGGGGGGGGCGTCGGCGTCATCGGGCCACCTACGAATATCTAACAGCAATCTTACAGTATTACGATAATTAGATACATTAATATACATTTTTATAGATATTTGATGATGTAGCCCAAATCTTGTCGTCCAACGGGGATGCACTCGATACGGTGTCACCCATGGAGAAGATCATATGCGACATAACGGCCCTCAGGTACTATCGTACACCGCCCCGGCTTTTTCATGCCCTGCCCACCATCTGCGATTTCGAAACCCCCTACGGGCGCACCCTTCTTCGCGATGATCCGGTCGCGACGCAGCTGTTCGACATACCCATCCATGCCCTCAGCTTGAATAACGACCGTTTAACCTCAACCCTTGTTCGCCAGCATTTCAGAACGGGGAAGCTGCCCGACGGAGGCATCATCGATACGCAGTTCGATTTTTCGGTCACATCGCCCTTGCTTACGTTGCTCATGCTCGGCTACCATCTCGACCCCATCGAACTGGCAATGCTCATCTACGAGTTCACGGGATCATTTGCCCTGTTCTCCCCCACCAAAATCGTCGCGCCTATAGTCGATGACGAACGGCTTTCAGACCTTGATGGCTGGACAAGAGTCGGGGCTGCGTCGACGAAACCAGGCGATCTTTGGAGCCGACCCGCCTTGTTGAAGCTCAGCGCCATCGAAGAGCTCATCGAATCGAGCCCGGGGATGCGTGGCATTCGCAAGCTTCGGCGCGCCATGCGCTATGTCATGGGAAGCGTTGCATCGCCATTCGAGGCGAAGGCGTCGATACTTCTCGGAACCCCCAGAACGATGGGTGGAGCAGGGCTGGGAGGCTTTACCAACAATTGCCGGATCGACCTGGACGAGCGCGCGCGGGCAACTTGCGGGAAAAGGCATCTCTTTGGCGATATCGTCTGGCCGGAAAATGAAATGCGCGGCGCGGTCGTTCTGGAATGCCAGGGCTCCGTCGCACATGGCTCGAGCGCGGCCGCGCAAGCGGATGACGACCGCGCTTTGGCACTTGAGCAAATGGGCTACAAGGTGGTGCGAATCACCTATAAGCAGATTTCGAATGAGCAGCGATTCAAACAGCTCACGGAACACCTCGCCGGCATACTGGGCATCGCGATCAGGCCCGCTGCGCCGAGAACCAAAGAGCGCGCCGAGCACATGCACAAATTGCTCTTTAAACCCTGGCCGTACAGCTCGAACAGCACGTAGCCCGCACGTGGAGCACGTTTTTCGTACAGAAGTCGGCGGCTCCTTTGTATACTAGACTTGTACCATTATTTAACCTGCGCTTTTTCGGCTGCGTCGCCGCCTATACTTCACTTATCCTGAAAACGATACGAAAAACGCGCCCCATCTTTAATTCCATGGCCCGCCGAATGAAACTGCCTCGTTCACAAGCGCTTTACACGGGCTGATTCGCGCGAGCCGTCCCGCGCGAAGCTGGCGCGCGTAAAGGCGTCCCGTGCAATGCCGTCCCGCGCGAACCCGGCACGCGTAAAGGCGTCCCGTGCAATGCTTTCCCCTGCGCAGCCACCCCGCGCGAACCCGATGCGCGCAAAGGTGCCCAGCGCGGTACGCCCCCATATAAATACGCGCAATTCAAAATCGTCTTGACATATGAGCATACGTTCATATACTAGAAGTATCAGTTATATGAGTATGTGTTCATATGAGAGGAGGTTACATGAACAAGGAAGCAACAGAAGGTCCCGACCTGCACACCGCTTCGGCAATCGGCAGCGATGCCATGCCTGAAGAAGAGCTCCTCTACGATCTAGCCGACCTCTTCAAAGTGTTCAGCGACACCACGCGCATCAAGATCCTGTACGCGCTCATGAACGCCGAGCTGAGCGTCAACGAGATTGCCGACAAGCTCGGCGCCTCGCAGTCCGCCGTTTCCCATCAGCTGCGCATCCTCAAACAGGCGCACCTGGTCAAATTCCGACGGGACGGCCGCAACATCCACTACTCGCTCGCGGACGACCACGTCCTCACCATCTTGGACCAGGGTCTCACCCATATCTGCGAGTAATCCCGTCGAACCTCGATATGAAACAGGCGTCAGATCGAGTTATCAGCCGCTTTGCGGCAAGCAGTTTTGCAAGCATCCAACCATCGTCATCAATTACGCCGACCTCAAAAAAGTGCCTGTCCCTAAATTGAGGGTCTCAAAAAAGTGCCTGTCCCCAATTTGAGGCGCTTGTCCCCAATTTGAGGCGCGCGATTTAAGGCATGTCTCGAGGCGGCAAGAAAGGAACCAACATGCGTAAGGTATTCAAGCTCGATGAGATCGACTGCGCCGTGTGCGCCGGCAAGCTCGAGGACGCCATCAAGAAGCTCGACGGCGTGCAGGACGCCAAGGTCAACTTCCTCACCCAGAAGCTCACCCTCGAGGCTGCCGACGAGAATTTCGATGCCGTTCTCGACGCCGTGGTCAAGCTCACCGCCGATATCGAGCCCGATTGCGAGATCCTGCGCTAGAACGCAGTCCGACCTCTCGACCGGGCGGGACGCCCCCTCTGCACCGCTTCGCCTTGCTCGGAAATCGCAGCGAGCACGTCCCGCCCGGTACACCTGATCCCGTTCGAAACGGCGCCGGACACATAGTCGCACCTCTACCCCCTATGCCGGCGGCATCGCCGATTGGAGTGGTTATCCCAATGAATAAGAAGCAAAAGAAGTGGTTGAAGCGCATCCTCGTCGCGCTTGCGATCTTCTTCGTCGTCATGGCGCTCGACGAGTTCGGCGTCCTCGCCGCCCTCTTCGGCGAGCCCGGCGCGCTCTACGCGAGCTTCGCGCTCTACCTCATCCCCTACGCGATCGCCGGCCACGACGTGCTCGCCAAGGCCTGGCGCAACATCCGTCGCGGCGAAGCCTTCGACGAGAGCTTCCTCATGACGGTCGCCACGATCGGCGCGTTCGCGATGATCTTCTTCCCCGACACCGAGCCGCATATGGCCGAGGGCGCTGCCGTCATGCTGTTCTACCAGGTAGGCGAGCTCTTCCAAAGCTACGCCGTGGGCAAGAGCCGGAAATCCATCGCCGCCATGATGGACATCTCGCCAGACTACGCCAACATCGAGCGCGACGGCGCGCTCGTCCAGGTCGACCCCGACGAGGTGGCCGTGGGCGACGTCATCGTCGTCAAGCCCGGCGAGCGCGTTCCCATCGACGGCACCGTGATCGAGGGTTCGTCGCAGCTCGACACCGCCGCGCTCACCGGCGAGTCCATGCCGCGACACGTCCAGGCAGGCGCCGACGTCATTTCCGGCTGCATCAACATGACCGGCCTCCTGCGCGTCCGCACCTCCAAACCCTTCGGCACCTCAACGGTCAGCCGCATCTTGGAGCTCGTCGAGAACGCCAGCGAGAAGAAGGCGAAGACGGAGAACTTCATCACCCGCTTCGCCCGCGTCTACACGCCCATCGTCACCTTCGCGGCCATCGCCATCGCCGTCATCCCGCCCGTCCTGGGCATGGGTCCCTGGTCCGACTGGATCTTGCGCGGCCTCACCTTCCTGGTCGTGAGCTGCCCCTGCGCGCTGGTCATCAGCGTCCCGCTCTCCTTCTTCGGCGGCATCGGCGGCGCCAGCAAACTCGGCATCCTGGTGAAGGGTTCCAACTACCTCGAGGCGCTCTCGCACGTGGACACCGTGGTGTTCGACAAGACGGGCACGCTCACATCGGGCACCTTCAAGGTGGCGGCTATCCATCCCGAGGAGTCCATCGACCCCGACTACCTGCTCGATCTCGCCGCGCACGCCGAGGCGTTCTCCGATCACCCCATCGCCATCTCGGTCAAGGCGGCTTACAGCGGCAAGATCGACCAGGCGCGCATCGACGAGGCGACCGAGGAATCCGGCCACGGCGTCTCCGCCAAGGTCGACGAGCACGTGGTGATGGTCGGCAACGACAAGCTCATGGCCGAGCATGGCTCCAGCTGGCATGACTGCGAGCTCACGGGCACCATCCTGCACGTCTCCGTCGACGGACGCTACATCGGCCACATCGTCATCGCCGACGTGGTGAAGGAGGACGCCGCCGACGCCATCCGCGACTTGCATGCCGCCGGCGTCGAGCGCTGCATCATGCTCACGGGCGACCGCGAGGAGGTAGCCCGCGCCGTCGCCGATCAGCTGGGCTTGGACGAATACCACGCGCAGCTACTCCCCGGAGACAAGGTGGAGCGCGTCGAGCAGATCATGGACGCTGTACGCGAGAACCTCGCGTTCGTGGGCGACGGCATCAACGACGCCCCCGTCCTCACCCGCGCCGACGTCGGCATCGCCATGGGCGCCATGGGCTCCGATGCGGCGATCGAGGCGGCCGATATCGTCCTCATGGACGATAAGCCGAGCAAGATCGCCCTGGCGATCCGGGTCGCCCGCAAGACCATGGGGATCGTGCGCCAGAACATCGTGTTCGCCATCGGCGTCAAGGTGCTCATCCTCGTGCTCGCCGCGTTCGGCTTCGCCAACATGTGGCTCGCGGTGTTCGGCGACGTGGGCGTCGCGGTCATCGCGATCCTCAACGCCATGCGCGCGATGCGCGTCTAGCTCGCACGCCTCAGCTGCCGCAGCAGTAAGCCGAACGCGCCTATCGCTGAACAAACGCCTTGAGGCGAGCAAACGAGTCATCCGAGAGGCAGTGCTCCATATGGCACGCCTCCTCGGCAGCGAGCTCGGGCGCCACGCCCGCGGCCGTCAACAGGTCGCGGAAGAACGTGTGCTGCTCGAGCACGCGCTCGGCTCGATCGAGGCCCTTGGCGGTGAGCTGCACATCGCGCTTCACCACCGTCACGTAGCCGCGCTCCTGCAGTGTCGACACCGCCTTGGATACGCTCGCCTTGGTCACCCCGAGATATTCGGCGATATCAACCGAGCGCACCACGCCGCGATCGCGGCCGATCACCAGCACCGCTTCCAGATAATCTTCTCCCGATTCGCGAAGCGCCATCGCGCACCCCTTCTTCCGTAGTTAGTCTTAGCTTACTGTAACGGAAGACACGGGAAACGCAACTGCTACTGCAAAGAGAGCACATTATACCGAAGCCGCGCGGAAAGGAATCCGAAACCGAGCGGCTCCAAACAGCGAACCCCCGGGTGCAGCGCGATCGATGCGCTGCACCCGGGGGTTGCCTGCTTGCGTTGGTGCGCTCGCGCTAGTCGAGCACCTCGACGAGCTCGATATCGAAGTTGAGGTCGCAGCCGGCGAGCTCGTGGTTAGCATCGAGCTTGACGCCCTCGGGAGAGACCTCGACGACCGTGACGGGAACGGGCATGCCGCCCGGGCCCTGCAGGAAGAGCTTCATGCCCACCTGGATCTTGTCGAAATCGGGCACCTCGGCAGCCGGGAAGAAGAGGATCATGTCCTCGGAGCGCTCGCCGTAGGCCTCGGCGGCGGGGATGTGGACGGACTTCTTCTCGCCCACCTCCATATCGAGCACGGCAGCGTCGAAGCCCTTGATCATCTGGCCGGCGCCGGCGACGAACTCGATGGGCTCGCCGCGATCGTAGCTGGAATCGAACTGGGTGCCGTCGTCGAGCGTGCCGCGGTAGTGGGCCTTGACCGTCTTACCCTGGTTGGACATGTGCATCCTCTTTCTATCGTCGTGGTCTCCGCCCGGGTGAAGGCGAAAGAGCTTGCCAGCCGGCCGGGGCGAGGCGAACCTCCCCGCCGGCACGTTGAACCACTATACCCGAGGCCCGAGCAACTCATGCAATATGCGCTCTCGATTATTGATAAAGAGCTCCGTAATCTGATAGCTCTCGGTCTCCTCGTAGCCGATCTCATGCAACTCGCCGCCATCAAATGAAATGATGCGCGCGCCTGGAAGTCCCAGGAGGATGGGCGAATGGGTCGCCACGATAAGCTGGCTACCATGACGCGCCAGCTGGTCCATTTCGTACAGCAGCGTCAACTGCCTCGATGGAGAAAGGGCCGCCTCGGGCTCATCGAGAAAATACAGGCCGTTATCCCGAGAACAATCTTGGATGAATCCGAGGAACGCCTCCCCATGGCTCATCTCATGGAGCGAGACCTTTCCACCTGTGGCGGGATTCGTGTACATCACGCCCGCGAGTCCCGGCCCCATGCTGCAGCGATCGGCCTCAGACGCGACGTTGTAGAAGCTCTCCGCCCGCAAGAAGAAGGCGCTACGCGGCGCCAAGCGTCCTCGCCCCATGCAGATACCCTCGTGGAGGACGGAATGGGAATCCTTCGTAACGAACGCGTAATTGGAGGTGCCTCCCTCGGCATTGAGGCCATATGCGACCACCATGGCCTCAAGAAGGGTCGACTTACCAGACCCGTTCTCACCGACGAAATATGTAACGTTCGAATCAAATGCGAGCGGGCGCTCCCCCAACGACGCAAGCGCCGGAATACGACGAAGGTATGCGTCTCCTTGGACGAACTTCCACAGAATTGAAACGGAAGATATGAAAAGCTCGCCATCGAGCATGGTACCCCCCCATCGTACGGACGTCGCACGCCGCCATGGTACGCGCGCTCACAGCAGCCCCCCATCGCGATGGCGGCGGAGGGCTTTCGGCACACGGAGCAGCTCGGAAATTACTCGTTGGGCTCTTTGGCCTCGCCCTGTTTCTCCTGCGGGAGCACCAGATTCAAAATGATGCCCACGAGCGTGGAGGTGGCCATGCCGGGCAGGGTGTAGTCGCCCAGCGGGATGGCGATGCCGGAGCATTCCATGCCCACACCCAGGATGATGACGACCGACGCGATCATCAGGTTGCGGTTCACATCGAAGTCCACGCGGTTGGACACGAGCATGCGCAAGCCGTTCGAGGCGATGAGACCGAACAGCAGCAGGCAGACGCCGCCCATGACCGGGCTGGGGATGGAGTTGATGAGCGCCGCCAGCTTGGGGCAGAAGCCGCCCACCACGAGCGCGAAGCCGCCCGCATACCAGAAGATCTGCGTGGAGTACACGCGCGTCACGCTCATCACGCCGATGTTCTCGGCATAGGTCGTCGTGGGAGGGCCGCCGAGGAAGCCGGAGATGACACAGGACAGGCCGTCGCCCGCAAGCGAACGCGGCAGCATCGGCCGGTAATCGCGGTCCACGATCTCGCCCACCGCCAGCAGGTGGCCGATGTGCTCGATCACCACGACGACGGCCACGGGCGCCACGAGCGCGATGGCGCCCATATCGAACGTCGGGAAGCTCACGTTGGGCAGGCCGATCCACGCCGCCTCGGCGACCGGGGCGAAGTCGACCATGCCGAGCGCCACAGACACCAGGTAACCCACGATGATGGCAAGCAGCACGGGCACGGTGCCCACGATGCCGCCGCGGCCCGAGAACAGCACCGCGGCGAACAGCGTCACCGCCGCGACGACCGCCCCCTGCGCGTTGAACACCGAGGCGCCGGCGGCGTCCGTGCCCATGAAGGCCATGTTCGCCGCCGTGGCGGACAGGCCCACGCCGATGACGACCATCACGGACGCGACCAGCACGGGCGGCAGCAAGCGGTCGAGCCAGCCGGTTCCCACCAGCTTGATGATGCCCGCGACCGCGAGGAAGACGAGGCCCGCCACGATCACGCCGGACATAGCCGCGTCGAGGCCGCGCGTGGCGCCCACGGCGATGATGGGGCTGATGAAGGCGAAGGAGCTACCCAGGTAGCTCGGAATCTTGTTGCCGGTGACCAGCAGATAGCAGATGGTGCCGATACCCGAGCACATGATGGCGACGTTGGGATCGAGACCCGTGAGCACGGGAACGAGCACCGTGGAGCCGAACATGCTCATCATGTGCTGGATGCCCAGCGGAATGGCGCGAGCGGGCGAGACCCGGTCGTCGACGCCGATGACTTCACGCTCGTGGTGACTCATAGGCAGTCCTTTCGGTAGGGAAACAGTCTGGCTTATGGTACCGTTTCCTGAGCACGGCGAACCCGTGAAGTCAAATTTGGCCGCGAGCGGCGCTATGCGCGCGGCACGGCCCGGAAGCACGACATGCATCGCGATACGGACAGCGGGGCGCGCGAACCGCCTGCCGCAGAATCGAAGGCATCGGCGAGGAACGCCGGCCATGCATCGCGAGCCTTCAGGGGAAACGAAAGGAGGATGCCCGTGGAAGCACCCGGGGCGACCATCATAACGACGCCCGCCGCCGGCATCCCCGTCGAGGTCCGGCGCAAGCGGGTCAAAAACCTCAACCTGCGCGTTCGCACCGACGGAACCGTCGTCCTGAGCATCCCCCTGCACGCGAGCATGGCGACAGCCCGAGCATTCGCGGCGCGCAAGGAGCCATGGATCGCGCGGCACGTCGACCGCCACGCGGCAGTCGAGGGCGGCAGGGAGGCCGTACCCGGCGAGACGGCGCGGGATGCCTGGGAGCGAACCCACCTCTGGGGCGAGCCGCTCTCCCCCGCGATCGCATCCGATACGGCCGCGGTGGCGGCCCTCCATGCCCGCGAGGTCGAGCGGGTCCTGCCGCAAGCGGTCGAGAAACTCGAATCGGCCATGGGCGTGCACGCGAACCGCTGGTCCATACGCCGCATGAAGACGCGTTGGGGATCGTGCACCCCTGCTTCGGGCGCCATCCGCATCAACGCGCGCCTCGCAGCCTATCCGCCCGCATACCTCGAGTTCGTGGTGGCCCATGAGCTCGTCCACCTCATGGAGCCGAGCCACGGCCAGCGCTTCCACATGCTGCTCGACATCTACTGCCCGCGCAATCGAGAGCTGGCAGCCGCGCTCAAAAAAGCGCCTGCGGCCCGACCGTAGCAGTCGGGCCGCAGGCGCGTGAACGAGCGGGATGCCCCTGAGAAGGAGCCGCCCCGCCCTATCGCGATGGACAAGCTAGCGCAGGCGCTCGATCTCGACGCCGACGGAGCGCAGCGGCAAACCCACGGGAGCCCACGGCTTCTCGATCCTCAGGCGCACGCCAAGCAGCAGCGGGTAGCGATCGATGAGGTACGCCGCCAGCGTCTCGGCCATGCGCTCGACCAGCTTGAACGTATGCTCGCGTAGGAACGCATCGATATCATGGCACACCGCGCCGTAGTCGATCGACGCTTCGAGGTCGTCCGACTGACCCGCCCGGCGCGTATCGCAGTAGAGCGTCGCGGAGACCACGAACTTCTGGCCGAGCTTGTTCTCCTCCTCGTACACGCCGTGGTTGGCGAACACCTCGAGCCCGTCTACGAACACCTTGTCGGCGAGGGCGACCTCGTCGGCGGTCACATGCGTGATCGCTCCGGCGCGGACCGGCAGGCCCGAACCATCGCGGCGCGCCAGTACGCCGCGGTCGTCATCGATGTTCTCGCACAGCTTCTTCTCACTCATACAAACCGCTTCCCTACCATCTAATCGCGAGATTCTTCTTCTCGTCGGGCCAGTTGCATCGCGGGCGGGCGGGACACGCGAAACACGCGCGCACGACTTTATCGGCACGGCGCAACGATGCCGCCAACGCCCGTGCGCGCGCATCCGCAGGCGCACCGGAAAGATCGGCCGCGGCGCCCATCGAGCCGGTATGGGTGCGATGGCACGCGATCGCCGTCAGGATCTGCGAGCACTCGTCCGGCGAGAATCGACTGTCAGGTTCTACCGTACCCAAAATCTCGGCTGCAATCCGCGTGCCGGCAACATCGTGAGACTCGCCCGTTTCATACTCGACCGCTCGGCCGATGTCGTGGAGAAGAGCGGCGGCGTACACCACGTCGCGCGATATACCGAGCTCGCGCGCCTCCTCGTCCTCCAGCAGCATGATCCAGCACACGCGCGCCACATCGAGAAAATGCTGCAGGTCGTGCCGGCAGAATTCACGCGCCGCCTCGGCCCTCTGAAGCGAAGCGAGCAGCCGACGATAGACGGGATGGCGCCAAACCGCATCGACCCGCGGCGACGACTCCGATGGGAGCCCCATGGCTAACCGCGGTCGAGCATGTTGAAGAACCGCTGCTCGAGCGCGGGGTCGGTCTCGAACACACCGCGGCGCGCCAGCGTCACGGTCTTGGTGCCCGGCTTCTGCACGCCGCGCATGGTCATGCACATATGCTCGGCCTCGAGCAACACGATGGCGCCCTGCGGCACGAGGTACTCCATGAGCGCGTCGGCGATCTGGGCGGTGAGCTGCTCCTGCAGCTGCAGCCGGCGCGCGAAGGTCTCGACCGTGCGCGCGAGCTTCGACAGGCCCGCCACGCGACCGTTCGGGATATAACCGATGGCCGCCTTGCCATAGAACGGCAGCATATGGTGCTCGCACAGCGAGTAGAAGGTGATGTCGCGCTCGA